>JADMIO011089266.1_pt1 | contig 132940 bp, 110 predicted proteins | sample 8958161 | NCBI WGS metagenome assembly JADMIO01 (sample SAMN16585339, study PRJNA669376) | soil metagenome | isolation source: Crop rotation soil | place: USA: Cullars Rotation, Alabama | collected 2011 | reverse complement strand
CGACTTCAAGTCACGTGAATTCCAAGCTTCGGATCCCACTGTGCTGGAAAGCGCTGTCCTTGCAAGCTGAAGATCCGGAAACCGGGTTGGCAATCGATCCGCCGGCGGCCCATCCATCACCCGACCAGCAGCTGCTTAAAAGCGAACAGATGAGTTTGATTCGCAGCTCTTTAGATAAGCTTGGCGATCCGTGCCGGGAAATCATCGAGCTCCGCTATTTTGGCGACTTGAGTTACGAAGAGATCGGACGCAGCTTGCGCTTGAACCAGAAAACCGTCAGCTCGCGCCTGAGCAAGTGCCTGGACCGATTGGAGATGGTTATTCGACCCATCTTAGGCAAACGCGATCGGCACCCGGAGAAAGCAGCGCCGTTTTCCGTCTAACTTAGTAGTTTAGTAGCGGATATGCCGAACGACCCGAATCAACGAATGGATGAGCTCTTGAAAAGCTACGCCCGCACCCGGCGGGCGGAGGGCCCCGCTCGGTTCGAACTGTCCGCCCGCACGCGCGAACGGCTGCACGCGGAGGTCGTCCGCCAGGGAGGCAAACAACCTGGCGAAACTTTCAGTTGGCTCGACTCGTTTGCTTTGGGCCTGAAACGCATCGGTTTGGCTTGGGGTGTGGTTGCTCTCGTCCTGGTAACAGGCGTCCTTAAATGGACCTTTACGCCGTCCGACAAAGGAACCGGTGCGCTCGCCCTATTCGCTGATGGTGCCGCTCCCGGCCGTCCGGCCAATGCGAATGATACGATGAACGACCGGTTGCGTGCCTTCGAATTGACGCCGGGGCGTCGCCTGGCCGCGACCCAGCCTGAAGCCTCGGCCGCACCCGCCAAGGCGACCGGCCTTGGAATCCGCGGCGAAGGGCTCGATCCGATCGCGCCAGGCCAACCGGGGATCTTGAGCCCTGGAAAGCGCGCCGATACCGAGGTCGCCTTGGGGGAAGCCTTAAGTGAACGACGCTTTAACTTTGATTTAGCGAGCAACGCTCCGCGCCAGCCGGCGCTTGCGCCGCCAAAACCGGGCCCGGCGCCGCCGAGTGCTTTGACAGTAACGGCGTCCTCGGCGGATCGATCCGAGCCGCAACCTGGCCTTGGTAGATTACTAACCCAAGCCGCCACCTCACGCGGGCCGACGGAAGAAAAGGAAGTGCTCATCACGCGCAAGCTTTCTGAAATCGACGCCACCAGCCGTTCGCGCGGACTTGCCCTGAATAAAGCGGAGAGCGCCGCCAAATCTTTCGGCGCGGCCGAACCCGAACTGCAAAGCCCAGCCGCGGCTCTGGAGTCTGAGCACGCGGGCGCTTTGGGCGACGTTCCAGGTTTGGCGAAGGACCAGGTAACAACGTTATCGTCGTCCCAAACCAGGGCGGAACAGGCCGGAGTTAATTTCCAACCGAACGACAGTTCTCAAGCAACGCCGTCAGCAGTTTCAGTAGCTCCCGTGACGGCGACGGCTAATTTGGCAGGTGGGGGCGGGGGCGGCATCGGTGGAGGCGGGCAAGGTGTTGGTGCGGACCGGGACGGCTATCGCGGAGGTGCGATCGCTGAGTTCGCTAATGCTACTGCAACCGAAGAAGCGCTGCATTTTCGCCAGGTCGACACCCGCGTGCATCTTCGGCGGAACCTGAACTCGCCGCCGCCTCCCAATGTGCTGAACGACTTTGAACTGAAGCGGGAAGGGGACAACGTAGTGGTGCGGGATCAAGATGGGTCTGTTTACCCCGGCAACGTAATGCTCATTATCCAGGAGAGTGCTGGCGGCACGACCGACCTCGCCAAGGCTGCTCCAAACCAAGTTGTTGAACTGAAACACGAAGGAGCTCAGGTCCGCCAACCACAACCCGTCACGCCCGCGCCTGGACCGGCGGCTCGGGCCAGGTTCAGCGACAATTTGGCGGTGCAAAACGAATCGGCCGAGGCCGCGTCAAGCGTCAATAACGCGCTGGCAAACTCGAACCAGGCCTTTTCGTTCCGCGCTTCCGGAACGAATCGAACCTTAAACCAGGTGGTGGTTTTTACGGGAAATTATCAGCCCGAAGGAAATAGCCAGGCGGGTAACCGGGATTACTTCACTAAAGCCTCCCAACAAACGGGGCGCACCCAGAATCGAGCGGCTCCTGGCAATAACAACAAACAGAACCTGAGCCAATCCAATGCGCTCAGCAACGGCCGGATCGAAGGTCGCGCCCAGGTCGGCCCGAACAACCTTAAGATTGAAGCGGTGCAGGTTGCGCCGTGAGCCTACCCGCGACGCTCGAGTCCGGGTGGGAGGCAACGACCACTTCCAAACCGCGCCCGCGCAAACCTTCCACCAGGTCGGGTGGAGCGGCGGCGTCCGTCACGATCGTATCGATGCTGTCGAGATCGCAGAGGTGCGACACCGATTTGCGGCCGAACTTGGTGTGGTCCAGACAGAGAATTACCCGCTGGGCGGCCGCGATCATGGTCCGCTGAATATCGATCAAGAGCCCGTGCGAGTTGGTGATCCCTTCCAAGGTAATGCCGCCGGCACTCATGACCGCGACATCGGCGTTCAGTTTCGAAAACGCTTCCACCGCCAATGGTCCGACCAGGACGCCTAACCTCGGATAAATCACGCCACCGGAAACGACGACTTCAACTCGTTGCGCGGAGGCGAAGTGGTTTGCGACGGGCAATGAATTGGTGATGATCTGGAGCGTTTTGCTCTCGAGATGGCGGGCGACATGATACGCGGTGGTGCCCGCATCGATAATGACCGTCTCCCGCGGCTTGATCAGTTCCGCACACGCCCGTCCAATCGCTTCTTTTTCTGAAAGCTGATGCGCATCGCGCGTGGAAAAGGCGAATTCGTCCGACTTCGGGGCAGCGACCCGGGCGCCGCCGTGGGTGCGCCTGAGGTTTCCACCCGCTTCAAGAACGGTCAAATCGCGTCGAACAGTGGAAATGGATGCGCCGACGTGCTTTGCCAGCTCTTCAAGGGAAGCGAACTCGACCTGTTGGAGGAATTCCGCGAGGCGATGTTGGCGTTCTTCAGCCTGCATCCTGGAGGAAATCTGATAGATTATGAAAGAAGTTGCAAGGATTTTATTGACACACCTCTCAGAATCTGTCAGAACTGTGCGCGTGTTGAAGAGTCATGGTCGCCGCTAATTCAACCTTGCATCGCTCGGTCATTGAGCATCTCGTCCGGCAAGCTGTTTACCAGCGCCTGGGCAAACCGTTGCCCCGGACTGCCACGGCCCCGAATCCCCTGGTAGTGAACGTGAGTGCACGGCATTGCCACCTGACTCAGGAGGCAGTGGAAGCGCTTTTTGGAAAGGGGCATCAGCTGACACCCTGGAAGATGCTTTACCAGGAAGGGCAGTTTGCCGCCAAAGAAGCGGTCACTTTGATCGGACCGCGCAGTCGGGTGATTTCCAATCTTCGAATTCTCGGGCCGTGCCGAACTTTGAACCAGGTTGAGTTGGCCTATACGGACGCCATCGCGCTCGGCTTTGATATTCCGCTGCGGTTGTCGGGCAACATCGAAGGGACGCCCGGATGCATGCTGATGGGCCCGGCCGGCTTTTTCGAAATGAAACAGGGGGTCATTCGCGCGTTGCGGCACGTGCATATGCATCCGAACGATGCCGCCTTTTACGGTGTGAAAGGGGGCGACGACATGCGTTTGAAGATCGGCGGGCCATGTGGGTTGTCTTTAGACAACCTGCTCGTGCGCGTCGACCCCAGCTTCAAGCTGGAAGTGCACATCGACACGGACGAGGGCAACGCCTGCAATCTCCAGCCGAGCACGCCGTGCGAGTTGCTCAAGTAGAACTCTTAGATCGGACGAACCGGCAGTTTAACCCAATTATCTATATCGAATTATGAGCGAAGCAATCGGCATGATTGAAACCCGCGGCTTCACCGGCAGCGTGGAAGCAACGGACGCCATGGCCAAAGCCGCTAACGTCACCATCGCGCGAACCGTGGCCATCGGCGGCGGCCTGATCACCGTCATCTGCCGCGGGGATGTCGCCAGCGTTAAAGCGGCCGTGGATGCCGGCGGAAAAGCGGCCAGCAAGGTGGGCGAACTGGTCGCCTCCCACGTCATCGCGCGGCCGCACGAAGATTTGATCCGCGGGTTCCTCGGCGACAACGCCGCCCCCGCGCCTGCGCCGGCCAAGAAGTAAGACGCGTTGCGCGATTCAAAACTCAACTTCCAGAATCTATGGCTAACCAAGCAATCGGCATGATCGAAACCAAAGGGCTCTGCTCGCTGTTCGAAGCGACGGATGCCGCTTTAAAAGCGGCCAACGTGACCTTCACTGGCTGGGAAAAGATCGGCAGCGGATACGTGACCGGCTTTTTCCGCGGCGACGTCGCCAGTGTCAAAGCGGCGACGGATGCCGGGGCGGCTGCGGCTGCTCAGGTCGGGCAGGTCGTGAGCGTGCAGGTGATTCCCCGTCCGCACGAAGGGTTGAGCGGGTTGGGCAAGTGGCTGCAACAATAGCTCGCGTCCGCGCTCGAGTCACTCGGTGCACCGCGAAGCAGGCGCATGAAAATCCTCGTCGCTAACTTGGGATCGACGTCGCTGAAATGGCGGCTGTTCGATTTTACCGGCGACCAGGAGAAGCTGTTGCACAAAGGCGGGTTTGAACGGGTCACGGATTACCCACAAGCAATCGAGGATTGCCTGGCCGAGCTGAAGAAGGCCGGCGCGATTCAGAACGAGAAGGAACTGGCCGCGGTCGGGTTCAAAACCATCATGGCGCAAGGACTGAATGGTTGCGTGCGCCTGGATGAAAAAGCGGTGCAGGCGATGGAATCGTTCAACGGCATCGCGCCCGCGCACAATCCGCCGTACATCAGCGGAATTCGGCTGTTCGCCAAGCGCATGCCCGAGACGCCGTTGGTTGGGCTTTTCGAGACCGCCTTTTATCAATGGGCGCCTGAAGCGAACATGCGTTATGCCGTGCCGGACGCCTGGTATCAGGCGGGGGTGCGGCGCTGGGGGTTTCACGGTGCGAGCCACAAGTTCATCGCAGAACGATCCGCGCAGCTTCTGGGACGCGAGGATGTGGCGCGCCGGGTGCAAAACCTTTATGTGGACGGCGGCCAAACGGCAGTGCGATCGCCGAGCTTGCGGGTGATTTCCTGTCACCTGGGCGGCAGCTCAAGCCTGACCCCGATCCGCGATGGCATCGCGCTGGGCAACAGCCTGGGTATGAGCCCGCAGTCGGGGTTGCCGCACAACAATCGGGTCGGAGACCTGGACTCGTTCGCGGTGCCTTTTGTCATGCGCCGACTGAAACTGAGCGTCGAGGATGTGGAACGGCAGCTTTGCAAGGAGTCGGGACTGAAAGGCGTGTCGGGCGTGTCGAATGACATTCGCGACATCCAGGCCAGCGCCGCTCAAGGCGACGCCAAAGCGCAGTTGGCCCTCGACCTTTTCGTGACGAACGCGCGCCACTGGATCGGAGCGTACCTCGCTCAGCTGAATGGGGCGGACGCCTTGGTCTTCACCGCTGGTATCGGTGAGAATCGCGCGGAGCTGCGGGAAGCTATTTGCGCGGACCTGGACCAACTCGGGATCGAGCTGGACCTGGAAAAGAATCGTGCGAGTCGAGCGCAGGAAGCGGAGATCAGCAAGCCGGGCGCGCCGGTGCGAGTGCTGGTAATCCCGACCAACGAGGAACTGGTGGTGGCGCGAGAGACGCGCCGACAGCTCCTGGCACACCCGAGCCCACAGAAGAAGTGAATTAAAATTCAAAACCGGCCATTCAAAATTCGAAATGGATCCCGCCGCAAATCTAAAACCCAAAATCTAAATCCAAAATCTTTATGGCTCAGCAAGCAATTGGCATGATTGAAACCCGCGGACTGGTCGCGTTAGTCGAAGGCGTCGACGCGATGTTGAAAGCGGCCAACGTCGAACTGGTCGGTCCCATGGTCCAGGTCGGCAACGCCCTGGTCACCGCCACCGTCGTCGGCGACGTCGCGGCGGTCAAAGCGGCCACGGACGCCGGCGCGCAAGCGATCAAGGGAATCAAGGGCGAGATCGTCAGCGTGCACGTGATTGCCCGGCCCCACAGCGACGTGGAACAAGTGCTGCCCAAGCGGCGCTAACCTTCTACCGGCGTCGCCAGGCCGCGCGAATCACGATGGTGATCGGACGGTTGGGCGCGCGCCGACTGCCAGCTATGTTCCTCGCCAAGGTCGAAGGCGCGATCGTCGCCACCAAGAAAGATCCGGCCATGAGCGGTCGCAAGCTGCTCCTGCTCCGGCCGCAATTGGTCGATGACAAAGACCCGACCAAGTTCCGTGCCGGCTCCAACACGGTCGTCGCGGTCGACAGCGTCGGGGCGGGGGTGGGGGAGATGGTCCTCTTCTGCCAGGGAAGTTCCGCGCGCCTGGCGCCGAACCTGAAAGAAGCCCCGATCGACGCGGTCATTATTGGCATCGTCGATTCGGTCGACGTTCTCGGAAAACAAATCTTCAACGCCCGCGCCTAGCCGCACTGAACTATGAGTGTCGTCAATGAGAATCTGATTCGTGATGTCGTGGCCGAAGTGCTCGGCCGGCTCCAGGGCGGAACGGTCGCGGCCCGGAGTTCTTCTGCGTCGACCGAGCCGGCGTGCGGCTGCCCCAAGAATGGCAACGGCGCTGGAGTGTTTACCGCGAGCGCGCGGTCGGCTGGGCGTTTTGGTGTGTTCCAGGATGCCAACGAAGCGTGCCAGGCGGCGCAGGATGCTTTTGCGCAGCTGCGCGAGAAAGGGGTGGAAGCGCGGCGCAAAGTGGTCGAGATCGTCAAAGGCATGGCGGAGGCCAACGCGGAGAAGTGGGGCAAACTGGAATTGGACGAAACGAAGATCGGCCGGCTGGATCACAAGATTGAAAAGCTGAAGATTATCAAGCTGGTCCCGGGCGTGGAATGGCTGCGTCCCGACGGCCTGAGCGGCGATCACGGGATTACCTTGGAAGAGTACACGCCCTTCGGTGTGGTGGGCGCGGTCACGCCGTCGACCCATTCGATTCCGACTTTGAGCGGCAATATTGTTAACATCATTGCCGCCGGCAACACCGTGGTCTTCAATGCGCATCCGGCGGCGGCCCGCTGCGCCGCCACGGCTGTGCGGGCTTACAACGAAGCGATTCATCGCGCGACCGGCATCGAGAACGTGGCCTGCATCATCGAGCAGCCAACCTTCGATTCGTTCAAGGCGCTCTGCGCACACGAAGCGGTGCGTCTGCTCCTGGTCACGGGCGGGCCAGGGGTGGTCAAGGCCGCGATGCTGACCGGCAAACGAGCGATTTGCGCCGGGCCGGGCAATCCGCCCGTCCTGGTGGACGACACGGCCTGCATGAAGCGGGCCGCCAGGTCCATCATCCAAGGCGCCGCTTACGACAACAACCTGCTTTGCATCGGCGAAAAGGAAGTGTTCGCCCTCGACCGGATTGCGGATCAGCTCATGGCGCAGTTGGAAGCGAATGGGGCGGTGCGTTTGAACTCGGCACAGCTGGATCGCCTGACCAAAGCGGCCTTCACCTTCAAAGAGGGACATGGCGGCGGTTGCCCGGAACCAGTCGTGAACAAAGACCTCATCGGCAAGGATGCGACTGTTCTCGCCCAGGCGGCTGGGATCAACTTGCCGGCGGGCACGCAGTTGCTCTTTGCGGAAACGGGCGCGGATCATCCCTTCGTGCGCGAAGAGCAGATGATGCCGTTTATTCCTGTTACCCGGGTGAAGAGCGTCGAAGAAGGGATTGAAGCGTCGCTGAGGGCGGAACACAATTACAAGCACACCTCCATCATTCATTCGCACGATGTCGAGCACATGACGGCCATGGCGCGGGCGCTCGACACGACGTTGTTCATCAAGAACGGACCGTGCATGGCCGGGTTGGGCTTGGGTGGCGAAGGCTATTTGAGCTACTCGATCGCCACACCGACCGGTGAGGGCGTGACCAACCCGAAAACGTTCTGCCGCGTTCGACGGTGCGTGATGGTCGATAACCTCCGGATTTATTAAGCCATGCTCCTGGCGCGCGTTGAAGGCAATCTCGTGGCGACCCGAAAGCACCCGAGCTTTGAGGGATGGCGCCTGGTCATTTGCCAACCGATCGATGCGGCAGGCGTGGCGGAAGGGGCGCCGCAAGTCGCCATCGACGCGCATGGCGCCGGCATGCATCAGCGGGTCATCATTTCTTCGGACGGCATGGCCGCCCGCAAAGCGGTGGGGGACGACAAGAGCCCAGCTCGCTGGATGATCGTCGGCGTGGTGGATGAGGCGGAAAGCGGAGAGCAATGAACGAACTGATCTTCTCCGCGATGGGAGCGCCGCGTTTACGCGGTAGCGGGAATGCGTTATGCCGGCTGAATCCGGCGGTCCTAGCGCAGGGTAATTCTTAGTTGAACCCATGAGACTCGGCACTGTCATTGGTCGCGTCACGTTGAGCCAAACCGTTCCGGCGCTGGGTGGGGCGCGTTGGCTGATCGTCAGCCCATTTTCGCGAGAGCAGTTCGCGCAGGGCATGGATCAAAAAGTGCAGGTGAGCAAAGACCCGAGCCTGGTGGTTTATGACGAGTTGGGCGCGGGGTTGGGCCAGGTCATCGGCTATATCGAAGGCCGCGAGGCGGCGCAACCGTTCGAGCAACCGACGCCCATCGACGCCGTCACGGGCGCTTTGATCGACGAGATCTTTTATAGCCCAATGCGTTGAACACCACCAGGTCGAGTGCTGAATAATTTCTATGAAAGCCGTGATTAGTGCGAAAGACATCGAGGATCTCCTCCGCGACGGCGGCGACCTGAAGAGCTTGCCGACGGATGCCATCTTTACCCCGTCCGCCCGCGACCTGCTGCGCGACCTGGACGGGCGGCGGACCAATCAGGCTCCAAAGCATGTTGCAGGCAACGGCGCGCCGTCAGCGGCTCCGAAGAACGTCACCTCAAAAAGTTCCAAAGCGGACTTGGAAGCCTTCTTTGCTTCGGCCCCGATTGAGGCGTTGAAGGAACAGATCTGCGAGGTTGGCCGCCGGCTTTGGCAACGCGCCTACGTCGACGGCAACGGCGGCAACATCGCCATTCGAGTCGGAGAGGATATCGCGCTCTGCACGCCTACTCTGGTTTCGAAAGGATTCATGCGCCCGGCGGATATGTGCCTGGTCGACCTGGACGGCAACCAGCTTGCCGGCGTCAAGAAACGAACCAGCGAGATCCTGATGCACCTGCAGATTATGAAGCGTCAGCCCAGGGCGGTCGCGACGGTGCATTGTCATCCGCCCTACAGTACCGGGTTTGCAGTCGCGGGTGTGACGCCACCGACCTGCATGGTTCCCGAGTACGAAGTGTTTTGCGCCGTCGCAGTCGCGCCTTACCGAACGCCCGGGACGCCGGAGATGGGCAAGCTGGTGGCTGAACTGGTTGATCAGCACAACACCATTCTGATGGCCAACCATGGCGTGGTGTCGTGGAGCCATCTGAATGTCGAGGACGCTTATTTCAAGATGGAGATCCTTGAAGCGTACTGCCGCACTGTTCTGGTTGCGTCGCAGTTGGGTAAGCCGGTCAACACTATGACGCCGGCTCAACTCCAGGACCTGCTCAAGATCAAACAAAGTCTTGGCATCCCCGATCCGAGGCATGGCTTGAAAGAATGCGAGCTGTGCGACAACGAAGAGTGGCGTCCGGGCGTGACCTGCGCGGTGGACGGGTCGCAACCGGCACCGGCAACGGTCGACGCCGATGCCGAAGCGGCTGTTCAAGCGATCACCGACCAGATCATGTCCAAACTGCGCTGAACACGAGCTATGAAAGTAACGATTATTGGCGGCGGCGGTCGGGTCGGGTCCTGTGCGGCTTTTGCGCTCCAGTGCGCCGGGTTGGTCGCCGACCTGCAGATCCTGGATGCCAACCAGGCGACCGCGGAAGGTGAAGCGCTCGACTTGCTGCACGGCAGTGCGCTGGCGGGCGATCAGCGCATTTATGCCGGCGACTATGCGCGCGCGGCAGACAGCGACCTCTTTCTGATCACGGCCGGGTTGCGCCGGAAGCCGGACGAGTCTCGGCTCGATTTGATCAACCGAAACGTGGCCCTGTTCCTCCAGATCCTGGACGGGATCAAGAAAGCCGGGCTGCGCAAAGATGCCCACGTTTTTGTGGTGTCGAACCCGGTCGATATTCTGACCCAGTTGGCCGTGCAACGGCTCGGACTGCCTTGGCAGCAGGTTTATGGATTGGGCACGATGCTTGATACTTCGCGGTTCAGCTCCTTCATCGCTGAAGAGCTGAAACTGGCACCGACTCAGGTCAAGGCGCTCATTCTCGGTGAGCATGGCGATTCGATGATCCCGGTCTGGTCCAGCGCCAGCGTCAACGGTTTGCCCTTGGCCGGCTTGCCCGAATGCACGCCCGGTTTTCAAAACGCAGTCTTTGAACGCACCCGCGGCAGCGGTGCGGAAGTGATCAAGAAAAAGGGCGGCGCCGGTTGGGCGGTGGGCATCGCCATTCGCGATGTGGTGCATGCCGTTCTTTTGAACAAGAGGGCGCTGTTGCCAGTATCGTCGCTGGTGCAGGGCGCCTATGAAATTCGCGACGTTTGTCTAAGCGTTCCGAGTGTCATCGGCCGGAATGGCGTGGAGCGGCACGTGGAAATCAAGCTCTGGCCCAAAGAGCTGATGGGGTTGCAGGCGTCGGCCCGGGCGCTTCGTGACACCTTTGCCAAGGTGCAAGCCTGACAAGATGATCAAGTCTCTCGAGAGCAAGCTGGCGGAGATCCGGGCGAATCCAAGCTCGCGCGCCTTTATCATCGCCGACGCTAAAGACGCGGATATGGCCTTCGGCGTGCGAGCGACCGGACCCCGTTCTTACCTGGCCGCGCATGGGGCGCGCCCCGCCAGGTTCTCGCCCGAAGTTTGGTCGCGCGAGGAGTTCGGCTACCGGAACCTGCCGGAGTTTCTGGATATCATTCGCGAAGTGGTGCACCAGGGGTTGGTGGACATCATGCTGATGTCCGCTTACGTGAACGAACAGCTCACGATCAAGGAAGGTTTGTTCGCGCGTTCGCTGGTGACGCCAGCGGCGCGGGCCAACGACACGACCGACGTCTGGGCCATTCGTCATGGTTGTTATACCCGCGAAGCGTCTCAACCCTTCCGCAGCGCCAGCATTGACCAGATCCAATGCGGCCAGGTCGAATGTGACCGCACCAGTTCGGAAATACCTGGAGCGAACCTCGGCCTCTATTCCATCACCTTCGTCAACGATTTGGAACAGGATCGTGAAGCGCTGCTTTGGTACAAAAGCTTTCGGGAAGAAGCCGAACGGAAAGGATTTCGACATTTCCTTGAAGTGTTCGATCCGAATGTCGCGAGTGGGTTGCCGCCGGAAAAGCTGGGCGAGTTCATCAACGACAATATTCTAAGGACGCTGGCCGGCGTGCCCGAGTCAGGGCGTCCCGTTTTTCTGAAGATCGTCTATCATGGTCCGCGCGCGATGGAGGAATTGGCCCAATACGATCCAAACCTCGTGGTCGGGATTCTGGGTGGGAGCGCCGGAACCACCTACGACGCTTTCAAGCTGATCCATGACGCGCAGAAGTACGGCGCGCGCGTCGCTCTGTTTGGAAGGAAGATTAACAATGCCGAACATCAGCTGGCGTTCATTGAGATGCTTCGTCTCATAACGGACGGGCGCATTGCACCGGAGGAAGCTGTCCGCGCTTATCATGGCGTTTTGCAGGGCAAAAAGATCACACCGCACCGGGCACTCGAACAGGACTTGCAGCTGACCGACCAGGCGATGAGCTACGACGCTCAATCCGCGCGCCGCTCCACCGTCACCGTCCCCGCGAACAACCCCGGCCGCCCTGACCAGAACGGCGGCGGCCCGTCGAAGCCGGCCACGGAGGGCCAGCCCGCGCGCAATGGCGCCTGGCCAACCCGGCCGGACGGATCGCCCGACTTCGGCCAAATGACCTCGGCGCAGCGTCAGAACTACGATCAGGCCAGGCTTACCCGGCGCTACGGCTAACCATGGAGCGCCACCTGAGCACTGGCATGATCCAGGGCGTGATTTTCGACATGGACGGCGTCCTGACCGACTCGGAGCCGTTGATCAACGCCGCGGCCGTGGCCATGTTCCACGAAAAGGGTTTGGCCGTGCGGCCGGAGGACTTCATCCCATTCGTTGGGACCGGCGAGGACCGTTACATCGGCGGAGTGGCCGAGCGATATCAGTTTGCACTTGATCTGCCCGCCGCCAAACGGCGCACCTACGAAATCTATCTGGACCTGGTTCCCCAGCGCCTGCGCCCTTTCCCCGGCGCGGTGGAGTTGGTCCGACGCTGCCGCGGAGCCGGTTTGAAAGTGGCGCTCGCCTCGAGCGCTGACCGGATCAAGATCGACGCGAACCTGCAGCAGATCGGTCTGCCGGCGCGCGAATGGGACGCCGTTGTCAGCGCGGAAGATGTGCAAAGAAAAAAACCTGCGCCGGACATTTTTCTCGCTGCCGCGGGCAAGCTGCGGTTGTCGGCGCCCTCCTGCGTCGTGATTGAGGACGCGGTGAACGGGGTGCAGGCCGCCAAGGCGGCCGGGATGCGTTGCATTGCGGTGGCGCATACGTTCGCCCCGGAACTGCTGCAAGCAGCCGACGAGATTTACTCCCAGATCAGCCAGCTGACTCCGGCCGAGCTGACCGGTGCCGCGATCTAAAGCGTCGCCAGCGGCAATCAGTTAAGGTTTTCCCCCAGCGCTAAAACGTCTTCTTCACGGATTGAAGCAGCTGCAAACGGCTGTAACTTCTGCTGAATGAGGGCACAAGCGCAATGCTGCAACAGCAGCTGGCGACCTGCGTTTCGGTCTAGGGAGGTTTCTGCGACCCGAATTCAACCGCACGCCGAGTCCAAGGACCGAGACCCGGGAAACAAGGTGAATTAGATAATCAAAACAAAAAGGACTCATATGCCAAGAGGCAACAACTCATACATGAGTGATAATGAAGGAGCGTTCGGTATTTCCGAACCCGGATGCGGCTACGTCATCGGCGGTCAGACCGACAGTGCGGACGATCTGCCGGCCATACAAGCCAAAGAACCGGATCGGCAAGGCACCACCCGCCGCGCTTCCAGTCGCGGTCGGATGGAAAGCAACATGGACGAAGAGGAGGATCAACCACGGATGCGTAGCAATCAGCGCGGTTCAAGCCGCGGTGGTTCCCAGGCGCGTCGCAGTGGGGAGCGTGGCAGCCAGGCCCGTCGCTCAGGAGCGACTGCTTCACGCCAAAAGAAGAGCCGGCGTGGCTTTGCCGCCATGAGCCCGGAGCAGCAACGCGAAATCGCCCGCAAGGGTGGCTTGACCGTCAGCCGGAACCGCCGGCACATGGCGGATATCGGCCGCATCGGCGGCGAGCATAGCCACGGCGGACGTCGCACCCGCGCGCGCCGCTAGCCCAGTTGCTTAGGAGTGGGAGCCGCCCTCGGCCCGCGGCGGTTCCCTTTTCTGCTTCAGGGCTCGGGAGCGCCTTCCCTACGCGGAATAGGGCGCCGGTTTCAGCCGGCAATGAATCGTAAAAAATCTCGATGCCGGCTAAAAACGGGGCTCCGATTTCAGGTTACCGCGTTTGTTCCACCATCGTCAGACCATCCACCTTCACGTTGTTGACTTGCTGCACGGCGCCGCCGGGCCAGACCACACTGACGCTGTCCACCTCGGTGGCATTGCCTAACCCAATGGTGACCGGTAACTCTGATTGCGACAGAAATCCTCTCGTCGGCATGACCTGACGCGAAAGCGTCCGGTTACCCAACCGTACTTTCACCCAGGCGCCGATCGCGTCGCGGTTGGTTTTGGTGCCGACGAGCTTGAGCCGCAGCCAGTGATGATTCAGCTTCTGATCGTTGCGCAGCAACAGAGGCGGCCCGCCGATCTGGGTTAACAAAATGTCCGGGTCGCCATCTCCGTCGATATCCGCATAGGCCGATCCGCGCCCGGCAATCGGCTTGTATAAATCGGATCCGCATTTGCTGGTGGGCACGGGGATAAATGTGTTGGCGCGCCCAGTCCCGCGCGCGTTCCAGAACAACTGAGCGGGCTGACGGTACTGCTGGTGCGGCGAGACCTTGTTGATCTCGGGTTCGATATGGCCATTGGCCGTGAGCAGGTCCAGGTAGCCGTCGAGATCATAATCGAAGAAGAAGACGCCGAACGTGAGCATGTCGCGGCTGGCGGTGCCGATGCCTTGCTTGATCGCCTCGTCCGTGAAGACAAACGGGTCGGTCTGGTTCACATAGAGCGCCGTCATTTCATTCGCAAAGTTGCCGATCGCCACGGCCAAATTGTCGTCGTCTTGGAACCGGCTGGAGTCGATGCCCATCGCCCCGCGCACACCGCCGTAGGTGCTGTAGGCTAAACCCTTGATCGCGCCGACTTCCTTGAACGTGCCATTGTGCTGGTTTTGGAAGGCGAAGTTCTGGACGGTGTCGTTTGCGACAATCAAATCGATCCAACCGTCGCCATCGAAGTCGACGGGCGCGACGCCGAGCGCCTTGGCCATCGGCTGTCCGGTCCCAGGTTTGGTGATCTGGATCCCGCTCGTTTTGCTGACATCAGTGAACCGGCCGTTGCCGTCGTTGTGGTAAAGGTAGGGAAACGTCCCGAGGAAATTCATGGGCGGCCCATAAGCGCGTCCGATCCCGGGAAGTTGGTAATTAACATCGCGATCGATTTCGCGCGACCACTGGACGTAATTGCAGACGAATAGATCGAGCTTGCCGTCGTTGTCGTAATCGATCCAGGCGCAGCTGGTGCTCCATTGGTTCGGGGCTCCGCCCACTCCGGCTTGCGTGGTGACGTCGGCGAACTTGCCGTTGCCCAGGTTACGGAAAAGGTGGTTCGGTCCGACCGCCGTGACGAAAACGTCGACCAACCCATCGTTGTCGAAATCTCCAACGGCAACACCCATTCCGTAAAGGCTCACGTCGAGGCCTGAACCGGCCGTGACATTCTGGAAATGACCGGTGCCATCGTTGTGATAGAGGGCCAGGGTGGATGGTGGCTGGTCTTTGGACTCGTGCCAGGGCCAGTTGCATGAGTTGACGAACAGAATGTCCGGTGCACCGTCGTTGTCGTAATCAAGGAAAGCGCAGCCGCCGCCAGTCGTTTCTGGCAGAAGCTTTTCTCCGGATGCGCCGTTGTTATGGACAAACCGGATCCCGTACGCGGTCGTCACGTCGGTAAACGGCGCCTCCGGCAAGGCACGCTGCAAGGCAGGGTCGGACGGCGAACTTGTCGGGCGCGAACGTTTGGCGGCGAACAAGCCGTGGCGATCCAGCCAGAAGAGAGCCGCGACCACCAGCACGATGACTAAACCCGCCGCCAGTGACCAGCCGAGGCGCTGGGGGCCCGGAGCATTGGCCGCAGTGGTCGAATGACGGTCGCGCTCGATGGAATTCTGCACTTTCTCGAGCGGATTGTTCGGCATAGGATATCCCAATATCAGGCACCCATGACCGCATTCAAAGCCGAATTTGTCTTATGACGGCCGGCGCTATTCTGAATCGCCGCTGGAGCCGTTGGCTCCTGGTGTTCGGCCTTTGGACGGTGGTGGGCTTGTCCTTTGCCAGTCAGTTTTATTTTTCCAGCTCACGCTTGGGGCGGCCGGTGTCCTGGTGGTACGCGGTCAATTACGCCTTGTGCGACTGGTACGTCTTCGCGCTGTTATCCGTCCCGGTAGTTTGGCTCGTTCGCCGATTCCGCATCGACCGCACCACCTGGCCGAAGAGCGTTCCGGTCCACCTTGCCGCGAGCTTTCTGTTTTCGCTGCTCTATGTGATTTTGCGCGCCTGGGTCGGGCAGATGGAAGATTGGGTCAGCCGGAGCGGGATCCCATTCGTGGAAGCGTTCCAGCCGCTGCTCTTCAAAGTGTTTCATTTCAATCTGCTCATTTACTGGGCGATCCTGGCGGTAGCGCACGCGTTTGATTTCTATCGAGAAGCGCGCGAGCGAGAGTTGCGCACTTCGGAACTGGAGCGGCACCTTGCCCAGGCCCGCTTGCAGGCGCTTCAAATGCAGCTGAACCCGCACTTTCTCTTTAATACCCTTCACGCCATCTCGGCTCTCATGCACAAGGACGTGGAGGCGGCCGACCGGATGATCGCGCGCCTGAGCGACCTTTTGCGCTATGCACTCGACAGCACCGAGGCGCAAGAAGTCTCCTTGAAACAGGAGCTTTCCTTTCTCGACCGATACCTTGAAATTGAGCAAACACGCTTTGGCGATCGGCTCGTGGTCCATCGACAGATTGATCCGCTCACGCTCGGGGCGCGCGTGCCCAACTTGATCCTCCAGCCGCTGGTCGAGAATGCGATTCACCATGGAATCGAGCCGCACGCGCATCGCGGGGAAATTACTTTGGCCAGTTGGCGGGACGGGGCCAGTCTGCACCTGGAAGTGCGTGACAATGGCAAGGGCCTCAGCCCGGACTTGGATAGCCCTGAGGAAGGGGTCGGACTCTCCAATACCCGAGCGCGCATCGAAGAGCTCTACGGCTCGGCCGGGCGGATGGAATTCCGCAACGCCGATAGCGGTGGGCTGATTGTGCACCTGACCATTCCTGCCAATTTCGAAAAGGCGGTGGAGCAACCCGAAGATGTCTATGAAAATTCGCACGCTGGTCATTGATGATGAGCCGCTCGCGCGCGAGCGCCTGCGGAAGCTGCTCGAAGCCGAACCGGACGTGGAGGTGATCGACGAGTGCCGTAACGGCATCGAAGCGCTGGCGGCGATTGCAAAACACAAGCCAGACCTTCTCTTTCTCGACGTGCAGATGCCGGAACTGGACGGGTTCGGTGTCATTGCCGCGCTGGAGGAACCGGTCCCCGCCGTCATCTTTGTTACCGCCTTCGACCGGTTCGCCTTGAAAGCGTTTGAGGTCCACGCGCTTGATTACCTGCTCAAGCCGTTCGATCGGGAAAGGTTTCAGAAAGCGCTGGAACGCGCGCGGAAGCTGGTTCAACAACGCCAGAGTGGCGACCTCAGCCACCGACTCAGCTCGCTGATCGGTGATCTGAAGACGGAAAAGACCGAGCCCAAGTATCTGGATCGGCTGGCGGTCAAGACTGAGGGAAGGGTCCTGTTCTTCAAAACTGAGGATATCGATTGGATCGAAGCGGCGGACAACTACGTCAGCATCCACATCGGTGCTGAAGAGCATCTGCATCGGGAAACGATGTCGTCGTTGGAAACGAAACTGTCACCGACCCGCTTTATCCGGATCAGCCGCTCGACGATTGTGAATATCGAACGGATCAAGGAGATGCAACCGATGTTCCACGGCGATTACGTCGTAATTCTAAAGAATGGGACGCGCCTGAACCTGAGCCGGAATTATCGGGAGAAGTTGAATCATATTTTGGGGAAGGGGGGCTAGTTGTCAGTTGTCAGTTGTCAGTTGTCAGTTGCCGGGTGTCAGTTGCCGGGTGCCGGTTGCCGGTTGCCGGAGGGCAGTGTTGGCTCCGACGGAAAGGGGAAAGGGCGTCGGCGATTCAACCAACAACTGACCACGGCCAACGGACAACTGGCCATTAACACCTGACACTTGACACTTCTCCCGCTACACCCGAAACCTGAGCAGTGAAAGTTGGCATTTTGCAGCTCAACTCGACGATCGGCGATTTCGCCGGCGCCGTTCGCAAGCTAATCGACGGTTACAACCAGGCTTGCCGGCAAGGCGCCGAGTTCGTCGTCGCCCCCGAGTTGTTCATCTGCGGGTACCCACCCCGCGATCTTCTTCTGCGTCAGGATTTCATCGATCGCAACCTGCAGGCCCTCGAAGATGCCGCCGGCCAAACTGGCCAAGTCCCCTTGTGTTTGGGGTATGTCGATGAAAACCCGGATCGCCCAGGCAAACCGCTACGCAATTCGGCCGCCGTCCTGGAAAACGGCAAAATCATTCAAAAGTTTAACAAATCGCTCTTGCCGACTTACGACGTCTTTGATGAGGCTCGCTATTTTGAACCGGCCAATTCCGTGGGCGTGTTTCCGTTCCAAGGACGCACTCTGGCGATCACGATCTGTGAAGACGTCTGGAACGACGAAGATTTCTGGCCGGAACGTCTTTACGGCCGCGATCCGGTCAAGGAGCTCATCAATCTCGGTGCCGACCTGATCATTAATCTTTCCGCCTCGCCGTGGTACTTGGGCAAGGAACGCACCCGACTGGCCATGCTCCAGGAGGTCGCCCGCGACGAACGCGTCCCGCTCGTCCAGGTCAATTCGGTCGGAGGGAATGACGAGCTGATCTTCGACGGCCATTCCATTGCTCTGGACGCGGCCGGCAACCCGATTGCCTTGGGAAAAGGCTTTGCGGAAGACATCCTGGTTGTCGACGTCGGAGCGAAGCGCGACTCTTCCGGGCCCGGCCTCAAGATATCGTGGCCTGCTGACGAGGAGCAGTTGTTCCGAGCGCTCTCGCTTGGTGTGCGCGATTACATTCAGAAGTGCGGGTTCAAATCCGCCATCGTCGGGCTCTCGGGCGGAATCGATTCGGCCCTCACGGCCGTCCTGGCTGTGGACGCGCTGGGCGCCGACAAAGTGCTCGGCGTGGGGATGCCTTCCAAATTTTCGAGCGCCGGCAGCTTAAACGATGCAGCGCAGCTCGCCAAAAACCTCGGGATACAATTTGAAGTGCTGCCGATTGAATCGATGGTGCAAGCGGCCGAACAGCAACTGGCAGAAGTGTTCAAGGGGCGTCCCCGCAACGAAGCGGAAGAGAATATTCAATCGCGGTTGAGGGGCGTGACGTTGATGGCGTTATCAAACAAGTTCGGTTCGCTGGTTCTGACGACGGGCAATAAATCTGAACTAGCGGTCGGCTATTGCACGCTTTATGGCGACATGTGCGGAGCCCTGGCGGTGATCGCGGACCTTTTCAAAATGGACGTCTACCGCATCTCGCGCTGGGTGAACCGCGAGCGCGTCATCATCCCGGAGGATAGCATCACTAAACCACCTAGTGCCGAGTTGCGTCCGAACCAAAAGGACCAGGATTCCCTGCCGCCGTATGAGATCCTGGATCGGATCCTGGAAGGTTACGTGGTCAAAGACCTCAGCCGCGAAGAGATCATAAAGAGCGGGATCGAGGCGACCGTCGTCAATGACGTCATCAACAAGGTTAACTTTAGCGAATACAAACGACGCCAGGCCGCCCCGGGCTTAAAAGTATCGCCACGCGCGTTCGGCATGGGGCGACGCATCCCCATTGCGCAACGGTTTCGGACGTAGTCAGTCGTCCGCTGTCAGTGGTGGTTTTCAGCATGGCCGACGAGGGCACGCTTTTACTGGCATTAGCGCGGCGCGTTCGCTCTGATGAAAAGGGGAGAGGGCTTCGACGATTTCCAAACGCTTACAAATAATTATCAACTGACCAGGGACAACGGACTACTGACAATTCACACCTGACACCTATATCGCCCCCCTCATCTCTCGCAGCCGCGCTCCCCAATTATGCTTCTCCAGCACGCATTGGCGTCCGGCACGACCGATCCGACGCGCCGTTTCCGGGTCCTTCTGCAGCCGCCGGACGTGCTCGGCGGCTTCACCCAAACTGCGAAAGGTGAGGATCTCTTTCCCGACTTCGAATACGCGCGGGATATCTTCGTTATGCTCCGTTAAATAGCAGCAGCCGTAACCGGGAAATTCCATGTCACGGAATTTGAGATAACTGGTTAGGCGGCCCTGGGCATCGTTCGCCTGGTTCAACCCGAGAATGATCAGTGACTCGCGAACGTATCCTGGAAAATCTTCATCCTTCAACGGGCCTTTGGCTTGGGGCCGGACGAGGGGCCAGAGCATCCGTCGATAAATCTTTTCGCTCAGGTTCGCTTTGAACAAGACCTTGAGCAGTCGTTTCCGGGCGGGGGTAGGGCTGTAGAACGGGGTTTTGTCACCGCCGACCCAGCCGTGTCCGCGGATCTCCACTTCGCAGCCGCGCAGTCGCAGCCAGCCCAGTTGGGTAATCCGATTGGCGGTCGGCAGTCCAATGAACGAGACCGTTCGGACAGCAGTTTGGTTGGTCAGGTCCGGCAGCCACTGTTCGCTCCAAGCATATGGGCTACACAGGTAAGGGACACCGAGCGCCCGGTAGCGCGGCAAGGCAGCATATTCAGGAAACCAGTTCAGCGACGTAACCCGCGCGAGCGGTTCGACCTTCTCGAACATGTGGGTGCTATCGCAGAAGAAATTAATCCAGGGCACGCCCAGCTTGATCGTGTCCTTGACCACGTCGAGCTCGAGATCGTATCCGAAACAGTAAGTAATGACCGCGTCGAGTCCATGGTCGCGATGGGCAGCCTGGATCCGTTTCCAGAGCAGCTCGCTGTTTTGTTGGCGTTGGGCCGCATAAGGAGTGAGGTCGACATGATGACCCTGCCGGGCCCAACTGTAATCGAGCTCTTCCGGAATAATCAGCTTCTCAACATGCGCGCGCAGGCCTTCGTAAATGTGGCGGCGCCAGGCCAGGTGCGAGTAGTTGACGGGCGTATGGCAGTCCGGGGCCAGGGCCAGGATGTGCTGGAGCGGTTTCACTTTCGCTTGAATTGCACTTTCGACTGTTTACCATCCGGCCGATTCGGAACACAATCATGGAAAGCATCTCTGAGCTCATCGACTTCGACATTCGCCATAGCATGTTCAGAAACGCGACGCGCTTTGTCGATTACGAGCTGGTCCCGGGCGATATCTTCGAGTTCGGAGTGTATACGGGCCGCAGCCTGGCGTTGTTGGCGCATTATCACCAGGTCAACAAGCGCAGCATTCATCATATCGATTTTGAACGGCGCGTGGTCGGGTTCGATTCGTTCGAAGGTCTGCCGGGCGGAGACGATCATCCGCGCTGGAAACCGGGCATGTTCAAAGTGAACCACTCGTTTCATCCCATCTGCAAGAAGGGCGAGCAGGTTAGTCCCAAGATCATCTACATGCTGTTCGAGAAATATGAGCTGCCGCCCCCCATGATCGAAGCGGGCAATTTCTCGGAAGTGCTCCCGAAAGTGATCGGTTCAAAGTATAAAGCCGCGGCGGTGGTTCATATCGATTGCGATCTGTACGAATCCACCCACGCCGTCCTCACTGGCATTCAATCCATCCTGCAGGAAGGCACCATTCTCCTCTTTGACGATTGGTTCAATTTCCGCGGCAGCAAACATAAAGGCGAGCAGAAGGCTTTCTTTGAGTTTATGGATGGACAACGGGACTGGACCTTTTCGCAGTACCAGCCCTACGCCACCTTCGGCAACTCCTTCATCGTCGGCCGGCCTTAAGGTCGGCGCCTTATGGCGGCGCAGGCAGGCTCAACCCACCGCTCTCTGCTCGAACGCGGCAATGACCTCACTTGCCGCGACCTGGGTAGCCGTCTGAGCCGGTTTCTGCGCAGCCGTGTTCGCCGCTGGAGCGAAATCGCTACCTTGCTCGCGGATGATCCCCGCGTGCTGCGCGCCTGGCGCGCCGGTTGGGATGGCGCTCACTACGTTCAATTGCGGCGCTGGAAGGACGAAGGTTTTTCTCCCGCCGTCATCTACGACATCGGGGCCAACGAAGGTCTTTGGTCGGAGATGTGCCAGGACCTGTTCGCACCGCAACACGGACTTTTGTTCGAACCGCAAGCGGACGTTTACGAGCGCGCCCGTGCCCGGGCGGCCAAGCTCGGATCAGCCTGGCGTGTTCTGCCCTTCGCCTTGGGCGATCGGCGCGAAACGCAAGTCCTGCACGTGACCTCAAACCAGGCCGCATCCTCCCTCTTGCCACCCTCGCGCACCGAGTCGGCTCATATCGGCGAAATCCGCGCCGTTAGTGAAAGCAAAGTCGAAGTCATTCCCCTGGACCTACTGGTGGAGGAGCAAGGCTTGCCTTTGCCGGACCTGGTTAAAATCGATGTGCAAGGGTTTGAGGGCCGGGTGCTGGCGGGCGGGGCGGCGACGCTGCGTCGAGCCCGGCGCATGGTGATTGAAGTCTCGCTGCATCCTCTTTACGATGGTCAGAGCTTAATGCCGGAAGTGTTGCAACTGGTGACGAGCTGGGGCTTTGAGCTAAGCGACATTAACGAAACCTTCCGTCAATGGCCCGGTCGCCTGTGGCAGGTGGACCTGTGGCTAAGCCGAATCGTGCGTGATGGGTAACTCTGATTTACTGGAACAGTTCCAACGGCGCCTCAAATACAAAGTTGCGCGGCCGTGGCAGAAACCATTGCTTGATCCCGGCCGGTTCGTCCGCAACCAGTTTCGCAAGTACACCCATTCGCGCGGTTCGGTCGGCGCTCTTCGAACGGTATCGACCTTTCATTGCCCGCGCTTCACGGTCGTCAGCGGGGAAAAAGTCAGCGAGGGGATTGGGAGCTACGGCATTTACGAAGAGACGCTGACGGAAGCGTTTTTGAACCTGGTCGAACCGGGCCAGGTCGTCGTCGACATCGGGATGCACATCGGGTATTACACCACGCTCTTCGCTTGCCTGGTCGGCCCGACCGGCGCCGTCCACGCGTTCGAGCCGACGCCTTCCACCCGCGAGATTGCGCAACATAACGTCCGCCAGTTCCCCAATGTGACCGTCCATCCCTTTGCGGTCTGGTCTTCGCTCGGCAAGCTCAAGTTCCGCGATTTCGGCACGGAATGGATGGGCTTCAACAGCTTCACCTCCGGCAAGGCAGGGGAAGAGTTGCCCGCTCCGCGCGAGTTCGAAGTAGAAACGATCACGCTCGATGCTTTTCGCCGGTCGCTTGGCAAAGGCATTTCCCTGATCAAGATTGACGCCGAATCGGCCGAAGAATCCATCCTGCGCGGGGCTGAGGAGCTGCTGCGCCACGACCGTCCGCTGATCTCGATCGAAGTTGGCGATGTGGAAGGCACGCCCAGCAGCCGCGGGCCGATCGATCTTCTCTGCAGCTCCGGCTATAAAGCGTGGGAATTTATGCAGGGCCTTTTCGCTCCGCATGTGCCCCGCGCCTCCTACGGCTACGATAACCTGATCTTCGCGCCTCAGGAGCGGAAGCTGAGCTGATGCGGCGCCTGCTCGTTATTGCCCTGAACCAGGGCGCGACGCTTCTGTTCGGGATTCTGGGGATCCGGCTCGTCTCGTACGTGGTGGAGGAGCGGGTTTTCGGTGCGTATGGTCTGTATCTGACGCTGACGCAAGTAGGGCTGCTGCTCACCCATTCGGGCCTGATTAATCACGCGTCGCGCTACTGGCAACGGGAGCATGAGCACGCGCGGACGTATCTGAGTTTTCTGCTGAAGGTCGCGTGGCGAAAGACTCTCTTACTTGCGGGCCTCCTTGCCCTCGCCAGCATCGTCATGTCCTTTTGGCAAAGGACCTGGGTCTGGATCGAGCTCTTGCCTCTCTTGCTCCTCAGCAACCTTGGAATTGCCCTCTTCAGCTTGGCCAGCCTCGTCCTCAACGCGGGCGAACGTCATCGAACGTTACTCGCAATCAATGTCCTGGCCAGCGGCGCGCGGGCGGTTCTGCCGGTCGGCGTGGCGCTGCTCTTTGGGGCGACACTGCTGAATCTCAGCGGCGGGTTTGCGCTGCACGCAGTGCTCGTGATCGGGATGATCCTGGTTCTGTTCAAGACGAGCGGTTTATCCGTCCACGCGGAACCAGGCGCGGCAGACAAATGGCGTCAGGAATTGCGCGACTTCGGGCGCCCCTTCATCTGGATGGGAGTGGGCGGGTGGTTGCTGCAATTCGCTGATCGCTGGACGGTGGCGTTCTTTTTCGGCGAACACCAGGCGGGGGTCTTCAACCTGGCCAGCAACATCGCCAGTATGGTTCCCGCCCTGGTCTGCGGCATGTTAATGCAGCGCGTTTTCCCGGCGATCTTTCGAGCCTCCGATCAAGCTCGGACCGAAGCGGACTGGCGGCGATTGGCGCGTCGATGTGACCAGGCGACGTTGCTTTTTCTCGGGGTGACCTTGGGCGGTTTGGCCGCGCTTCACCTGGTGGGCCCTTATCTTGTCGGTTGGCTGGTGTCGGCTCGTTACGCGCCGTGTATGCCCTTGCTGGTGCCGGCCGGAATGGGTGCGGTTGCAATGCAAACCAACCAGTTCCAGTACCTGCTGCTCCAGGGGCAGCATAACAGCAGCGCGATGGTCCGAGTCATGTTGATCCTGGCGACCATTCGAACCATTGGGACAGTGGCGGCGGCGGCCGTTTCCTGGACGGTTCTTTTAGGTTGGCTGCTCGTTTCGAGCCTCGTCGTGGCGGGCCTGGGACGCGCGCTCATCCAGCGCGTTGTTCTTTCGCATTGCCGAGAGACCAGGGCGGATGCTTTGGTTAGTTCTGTCCGTGGATAAGCTCATCACAACTGCGCACGAGCGTTTTTGGAATCCGGAAGCGTATGCCCGGGATTCGTGGATCCAGCAGCAGGCGTCCGCGTTACCCAAAGGCAGCCGTGTGCTCGATGCCGGCGCCGGCGCGAGCAAGTACCGGCCTTTCTTCGCTCACTGCCAGTACGCGACCCAGGATTTTTGCCAGTACCAAGGCGAGCTTGTTAAGTATACGCAACCGATCGATTACGTTTGCGAGATCACGGCCATTCCGCTCCCGGACCAGAGCCTCGACGCCATTGTTTGCACGGAAGTGTTTGAACATGTCGTCGATCCGCCGGCCGTGCTGGCTGAGTTCCGGCGCCTGTTACGCCCCGGAGGGAAACTGCTGTTAACCGCGCCGTTCCTCTCGCATATGCACATGGAGCCGTATCATTACTACGGCGGGTTCACTCATTTCTGGTATCGGTACTGGCTCCCGGAACGAGGGTTCAAGATTGATTCGATCAACCCGATTGGCGGTCCGGGCCAGGCCTGTGTCAATGCCGGCCGGTCTTTTTATTTTGAATGGGCTGCCGCCGAGCGAAGGGCCTCGTTCCTGCCGAGATTGATCTCGAGAGTATTGCGCGCGGGCGCCTGGCCAGTGCTGCATTACCTGATCCCATGGGCGCTGCCGCGCTTCGACGACGTTCTCGGCAGCAAGGTCGTCTGCTCAGGCCATCTGGTCGCCGCCACCCGTCTGCCTTGATCGCAGGCCCGGCATGCACCTGCTCATCATCCACCACGAGGCTGAATACTTTGCCGGGGCAGAAAAGGTGCTGGGCTATTTCCTTGAAGGCATCAAATCGACCGCGCACCGGGTGACGATTGCGGCTGTTCGCGAGAGCCGTATGGCTGAAATCATCCCGGCCGGAATTCAAACCTGTTGGCTCCCGTCCAATGCCAGGTTTTCCCCGGGCGGTTTCTTGAAACAGATTGGAACCGTTCGCCAGCTCTTCCGCGAAGAACCGTTTGATCTCGTCCATGGCTGGGCGGCCCGCGATTGGGAACTGACGGCGGCTACCGCCCGGCTTTGTCGGCGGCCGGCGGTCGGCACGTTGCATGATCATCCGCATGCGCCGTTCATTTCCAAATCGCGGCAGCGCCTCATGGCCGGCTGCGCCAAAGTCGGGTTGGACAAGGTGGCCTGCGTTTCTGAAGCGGTCCGACAAGCCTGTCGCGAAGCTGGTTATCCTCCAGCCAAGCTGGAAGTGACTCGAAATGGGTTACCGCCTGTTCCAGACTCAACCCGCCCCAGCTCTTCTGGCCCTGCCATGGCCCGCCTCGGTTATCTCGGCCAGTTTTCCGAACGGAAAGGGTTACGCGGCCTGTTCGAAATCCTGGACGCACTTGCCCGGCAAACTGAGTCGCCCTGGGAATTGGCGTTGGCCGGCGATGCCCAGGGAGCCGAAGGCAAGAAGCTGGTTGAACAGATCCGTCACGATTTCACCTCTAAACCCTGGTGGCCGCGCGTCCAATGGTGCGGTTGGATCAAACGCCCGGCAGACTTTCTTGCCGGCCTTGATGTCTTGATCGTCCCATCGACCGAGTTTGATCCGTTCCCGACGGTTCTGCTGGAGGCCGGTCAGGCTGGCATCCCGGTATTGGCCTCGAGGGTAGGGGGGGTGCCTGAGATTATCGTCGATGGCCAAACAGGTTGGCTTTTTGAAGCCCGGGCCTGGGACGCCGCCGCGCGACGTCTGCAAGCCGTTTTGGAGCAACCCGACCAGGCTCGGCTCGCTGGCGTGGCGGCAAAGAAAAGAGTTGAACAGGAGTTCGCGATCGGGAGAATGGTCGCCGATTATCTGACGGTTTACTCGGGCTTGGCCCATTTGTAGGAAGTGTTATGTCACGTGCTCTGGTCATCTACGCGCTGATTTTGCCGCTGGCGGTCTTTCTGGGTTACATGTTAGCGACCCCGACCGATTTCGGCAGCTTCGCCGCCATGTTGCTTGCGTTTTCGGCGCTCTCGCTCCCGCTCGTTTTGAAGTGGCACCACTTCTTCCTCGCCATGGCGTGGAACTCGGTGTTGATCGTCTTCTTCCTGCCTGGCCAACCGCAGCTCGGCATTGTCTTGGCGTTTGTCAGCTTGGGGGTTTCTGTCATTACCCGCACCCTGAGCAAGCAGCGGGCGTTTATCAGTGTCCCATCGATCACGATGCCGTTGATCATGTTAGCGATCGTCACGATCGTCACGGCCAAGCTGACGGGTGGTATCGGCGCGCGCGTGCTTGGTGCCGAGACCTGGGGTGCCAAACGGTACCTGGGTGTGTTCGGCGCGATCGTGGGTTACTTCGCCATGACGGCGCAACGCGTTCCGATTGAGAAAGCCAATTGGTACGTCGCCGCCTTCTTCCTGGGTGGATTGACCTCCCTGATCAGCGACCTGGTTTACATGGCCGGTCCGCAATTCTATTTCCTCTACGTTCTGTTCCCCAGCGATTACGCCGCGCTCCAAGCCGTGACGGCCGAAACCTTAATGCGTCTGAGCGGTGTCGCTTTTGCATGCGCCTGGGGTTTCCGCTTCTTCCTGGCCAGGTTCGGGATCGAAGGCGTGTTCGACTTGAGTCGACCGTGGCGTTTGTTGCTGCTGATCGGGTTTGTCGGGGGCAGTTTGCTCGGCGGTTACCGCGGAGTCGTGATCATTCTGTCCTTGGTGTTCCTCTGCCAGTTCATTGTGGAACGTGTCTATCGTCAGCGCCTCGGTCCGGTGCTGATCTTTGCTGGATTGCTGATGGTGGGGCTCACGATCGGGTTTGTCGACCGCATGCCTCTGGCCGTGCAACGCGCCTTCAGCTTTCTGCCGCTCGACCGGATCGATCCCACCGCGCGCATGGACGCTTTGGGCACGCTCGATTGGCGCTTAACAATGTGGAAGATTCTCGTCCCGGAAATTCCCAAGTACCTGCTGCTCGGTAAAGGCTACAGTTTTAGCGGAACGGACTACTTTCTGACCCAGGAAGCCGTGCGTAAAGGTATCATGTCCGCCTACGAAGACGTGTTGGTCAGCGGTAACTATCATAACGGGGTCCTGACCCTCTTGATACCATTCGGCATTTTCGGTTTTACCGGCTTTCTCTGGTTCTGTTACGCCGGGTTCAAAGTACTGCACAGCAACTTCCGCTACGGCTCTCCAGCCTTGAAGAAGATTAATACCTTCCTCATGGCCGATTACGTTGCGCGCCTGATCTTTTACTTTGTCTTTTACGGCCAGTTCGACTTGGACTTCCTCCATTTCACCGGTTTGGTCGGATTGAGCATTGCGCTTAATGGTGGGCTCCTTACCGCCCCGGCGCCGGAAGTCGAGGTCGCCGAAGAGCCGGAATTGACAGCAATCCCAAGCAGACGCGCCGTCGCGTTTTAAGTGAGGAGGGGCCGCTTAACTTTACCGCGAACTTGCTTTTCGGTTGTTCTTAGCACCTCCGCCTCCATACGCACGCTCGATACGAGTTTGCGATAAAGCTTGCGGTAAAGTTGGAGAATAATGCGCGTTGCCGTTGATACTAACTCCCTCTTTACAGGCAACGCCGGTGTGGCGCGGTACACGCGGGGACTGTTGCGCGGTTTAGGTTCCTTGGAACCTGCCCTGGACCTCGTCCCGTTCGCGTGGGAAGTCCAAAACCTGCAGTACAAACAACCCGCGCGCGCTTTCAAAACGCTTTACCGGGAAATTATCTGGGCCCGAACGACCGCTCCGAAGCGGCTCTGGACGCTTTCAGCCGACGTTTACCACGCGACCGGGAGCTTTTTCGTTAAAGTCCCAAAGTCGGTCCGATGCGTGGTCACGTTGCACGATCTCGCTGTCCTCCGGCATCCCGAACGCTTCCGCGCCTGGCAACGACATTCCGAATCGCGTCGGTTGCGACGACTTCGGCGCGAGGCCGATCGGATCATCTGCATCAGTCGCTTTACCGCCAACGAAGCGATCGCCTTACTCGGGTTACCCGCCCAGCAACTCGAGGTCGTTCATAATGGCGGTGACTTTCAACCGGGCGAAAAGGTGCCGGAACAGACCCCTGATTTCGAGGTTCCACCCGAGTTTTTCCTGTTTGTCGGTTCGCTCGAACCAGGGAAGAACCTGGCGCTGTTGAAAGAGAGCTATCGCTTGGCGCGGGAGGAAGGAAAACCATTGCCGCCGCTGCTGATCATCGGCGCGCGTTGGGCTGGCGTGGGAACGGAGGGCAAACCGCCGCCCGGATGGCAGTACCTTGGCCGGCAACCGGACGGCGTCCTGGTTCACCTGTATCGGCGCGCTTTGGCTTTGGTCTTTCCAAGCAAGTATGAAGGATTCGGATTGCCGGTGGCGGAATCGATGGCGTTAGGCTGCCCGGTGATCTGCTCAAAAGTCGCCAGTTTGCCGGAAGTGGGCGGGAAAGCGGTCTTATGGAGCAAACTTGATTCGGAATCTTACCTCAACTCGATGCGTGAGTTGCTCAATAACAGTGGTTTACGAACAGAGTTGATCGCGGCTGGTCGCGTGCAGGCCGCGCAGTTTACCTGGACGCGTTGTGCCAAGGGCGTCCTGGAGGTCTATAAACAGGCTACTTCTTAATCGTCCTCGCCCTCGTCCTCCTCCTCGTTCTCGATCTCCAGACTATATATATTAGGTACCACTCTTCGGAAGTCTTTCGTTCTCGATCCGCACTTGGTTCGATATTGGTTCGATGTTCGTTGCTCGGCGATCGAACGAGCATCGAACCAGGAAGAGAACGAGAGCGAGCCCACTTTGGTGACATTTCGTCTCGCCCGCGCCCTGCTCCCCTCTTTCAAACGCGTCAACGTCGGCCAACGTCAACGCCATAGTGAATTGGGAATTGAAAATTTGGTGTCTTGAATTTTTTCCGAAATTGCCGATGGCCAGATTTTCAATTCCCAGTTACCAATCGAAACGGCTGAAGCGGCAAAGTCCCAAGTCCCAGAGAACGTTTGACAATAGGCGGGCGCCGAAATGCGTTGAGACGCTGGGAGATTTTCGCCACGTGCCTCTGACGCCACTCCCCGCAATCGGGAAATTCCGAATGACGTTAGCGAATTAACTACCATCACCGGGGACGCGTCTGAGAACAAATTGTTCTCAAACGCCTAATTTGCTGCAGGGCAGAGAGTTGAAAGGTCACGGCTCCTCGACAATCGGATAAAACCTGCGTGCGAGCCCCTGCACGATTCGGGCGGCACTCTTGCTCAAAGAATAGGAGCGCCGGCTTCAGCCGGCATCGGGAATTTGCCCGTGTTGGACGGGGCACTTCGGGGCAGGCACGGCTCGTCCTGATGCGAGTTCGTCCGACACTCAGTTCCGCAGTTGAATCTGTGAGCAGGATGAATACAGGACCAAATGCTCACGCACCGGATTTTTCGTGCGGGCGCGCATCGGGAGGGTATAACGGTTTAATGAGTTACCGGACGAACGAACGCGCGCTGCGGGCAGCCGCTTTTACCCTGATCGAGTTGCTGGTGGTAATCGCGATCATCGCCATCCTCGCGGCCATGTTACTCCCGGCGCTTTCCAAGGCCAAAGACAAGGGCATGGCCGCTTCCTGCCTGAACAACACCAAGCAAATCGGTTTATCGTTCACCATGTACTCGGACGATAACAACGATTTCTTCCCGAACCAATGGTGGGTGGTCGGCCCATACAAAAACGCGCGGGGGAAGAACTGCGGTGGCGAATGGCAGCGCACGCCGGCCCAGCAGCTCTCCAATTATCTGGGCAACTCGCTCTCGTGGGTTTGTCCAAAGAAGAAGCGCGGCCTGACTTACAAGACTGAGCCGGGCACGTTTGATCCGGCCATCACCGGGTTCCTTTCGTATGGGTTTAATTACCTGGGCGTGTTCGGCGGCGATGCCGGGCGCCAATTCAAAGCGTCCAGTATCGCGCGCGCGACCGAGGTCGTGGCGGTCACGGAAGCCAACGGCACAGATGATCCGAAGGAGATCGGCGGCGGGATAGGCAACGAAAAGGCAGACGCCGCCTGGCTGGACGGTTACTGGGCCGGCGGCTCATTTCCCAACGCGATGGCGCCGAAGGGTAATCAGAACTTCCGCTTCCAATCGCAGATGAAGAAGCACAACAAACGGATGAACGTGGTCTACGTGGATGGTCATGCCGCTTCCGCTAAAGGAAGTCAGTTGACCTGGGGACAATGGTACAATGTCTTTTCCGGAAACACGATTTCAGGCACGACCAAGAAATGGGATGGGCCAGTGAGCAATGCCACCCTGGACGACTCCGAAATAAAGCCGGATTAGTTAGTGGTCAGCCGCGTCGCCGCGTAGCTGCCGAGGCGGAGATTCAGCTTTTAAGTCCAGAATCCGCCGCATCACCTCGGCGGCTACGCTCACCTGCCGATCATCGATCTGCTTGTATCTTCTTTATCGCCGCTTCAGCAGTCGCTTGGACTCGAGGGATCTTGGCTAACTCGCGTAAGAGCGGCAAAGCTGGGGTGGCGGCTGGGCGGCCGATCTCGCCCAGGGCGGTCGCGATAGACCTGAGTACGTGCACTTGTTCGTCTTTAACCGAACCGGACGCGATCAGGTCAGGTGCGGCGGAAGCCGCCTCTTTACCAATCGCGGCGATCGCATTGGCCGACATCATGCGCACTGAAACCTCGGAATCTTTCAACGCGACCACCAAAGCCGGTAACGCCGTCGACGCGCTCTTGCCCTGGTCGCGCAAAGCGATCGCGGCCAGCCCGCGTCGGATCGGATCTTCGTCCGCCGTGAGCACGCGCGCCAGATCTTCGGTTTTGTGGCTGGGCAGCTCGGGCGGGACGACTCGCGTCGCGGTTTCCCACGCTTCTCGTCCGACTTTGGCGAGGACGATGTCGTCGATGCCGAGATTAAAACCGGCGGACGCCTCGTTCTTGCCGGAACAAACATAGGTGAGCGTGTGCCGGCCGCGGCTTAGCCGGACCCACCCGACCTGGTAAGCGAGTCCGACGTAGGTCTCGAGGGCGTAGCCGTCGAACTGGGTTTGGGGCCGGACATCCGCACCGGGCTCATGCTCGAGCTGCGGCGCATGCGGCGGTTTACCATCGAGCAGGACGGTGTAAATGCCGTTGTCGGAAGCTTGGGCCACTTCGGTGTAGAGCTCGTAATCACCGTCGGCGCTCACTTCGAAGGGCACCTCGAGTTGGGCTCCTTTCCCTTGCGCTTCGAACAGGAGCACGTCTTTTCCCCAAAAGAGTTCCGGGCTGACCGAGACCTTGCCGTCGGTGGCGCGGCATTGATCGAGTGCTTTCTCAACTTCAACCTGGAGCGCGTTGCCTTGTGGTAAACGGGCTGGGCCATAAGGCAAGGGCGGCTGATCGAGCGCGACGCCTTCCTGGTACCAAAAAGCGACGCTGGAGAGGAGGTCCGTGCGTTCGCCGAAAGCGGATTTGACCTGGCCGTCAGCGTTGTAGGTCCAGCCCTTGTGCTCGATCTCGGCCTTAATCGATTTGGTGAACGGGATTGGATCAAGCAGGTGCCAGCGATAAGCCGTCATCCGCGAACCGAGCCCTGTGCCTTCGGCGACAGTGACGCCGTAATGGGGTCCGTCGCTGACGTGCAAGCCCCAGGCGTCGTTGAAATAGTCTTCGGTGCCGGTGCCTTCGATGCTGGGACGTTGTCCGTCCACCCAGAACAAGTCATCGCCTTCGCCGAACCAACCCGCTTCCGCCTGGACAACCGACATGACTGTGCCGACGTAATGGCCCTTGCCTTTGGTCTCGAGAAACGTGTAGGAGGAGCCGTCCGCGGGTGCTGGCAGCGCCTGGCGGTAACGCGCGTGAAAGTATGGTGTGTGTGGGGCCAGCGACGGCAGCTTATGCCAGTCCACGTGGTAATAAAGCATGAGCACGCGGCGTCGGCCTTCGTTCGTGACAGTGACGCGGCAGGATTTCCGGAACGGCATTGGCCAATAACAATTGCGCGCTCGGCCCGCTGAGCTATTTCGCACCATCAGAGATTTCACTTCGGCTTCGGACCCGTTGCCGACGGCGAAGAAGTCACCGACCGGGCAATCGACGCTGGGCACCTCGCTGCCATCGTAGTAAATGCGCAAGCGCAGCAAGCGCGGCCAGCCGTATTCGTTATCGGCGATGGTCATCCAAAGGTGATTGACCACGCCCGGCCCTTGCAGCTCCGCAAGAACGGTCGTTTCACCTGGAATGGGACGTTTGCTGTCGTCGTTAGAGTTCCAGTCCGGGTTGTTGGACGAGGCGCGATGCGCGCTGTAGCTCTTCGGTTCGGTCAGGCCGAACGGGTCGGCCAGGCGCAGGCTGGAAGATTGGGCGCAGCCGCACAGCACGATCGCGGCACAGAGCAGTGAAGTCGTTTGAGCGTGCATGCGGAATGTGCGGCTTGATCGCGTCTCTCTCTGTCTGGACGAAGTTAAATGCCGAAGTCGTACTGATCGATGTTCTCTTTCGTGAACCGGATCGGGTCTGCCATGATCACCACTTTCGGATCTTGCTGGCTTAGGACGATTTTGCCGTAGCCGGGCACCTCCAGGCCCGCCCGGATTTCCTGTCCTTCCGCCATAAGCTTGGCCAGGCGGACGGTCAGGCCGCCCAGGGCGCGGGGATCCCACAGGTAAAACGATTGCAGCACGCCTTCTTTGATGTAGGGCCGCATCTTGCCTGGAGTGGAATTGCCCACGATCGCGACCTTGCCGATTTTGCCCGCGCGTTTCACGGCTTCCGAAGCGCCAGGGACGGAGTTCGAATCGAAGGCTATGATGCCCTTGAGGTCGGGATAGGCGTTGAGCAGCGTTTCGACACGCTGGCGCGCGAAGTTCTCGTCTTCTTTCGTGACCTCAGTCGCGACCAGCTTCAGCTTGGGATACTTTTCTTTGGCGCGGTCCTCGGCGTAATGACGCCAGAGATTCAGGTTGGCGGCGTCGAGGCTGGCGATGGCGATGGCCCATTCGCCTGACTCGCCCATTTGCTGAGCGAGATCGTCGATTAAACGTTCGCCCAGAACTTTTTCGTCCACCTGGTTGACGAACAGGTCGCGTCCACTCTCGGCCGCGTCGCTATCCCAGGTCAGCACTTTGATGCCGGCCGCATGCGCTTTCTCAACGAAGCGACGAATGGTTTTGGGCTGGTTCGGCGCAACGCAAATGGCGTTGACGCCTTGCCGGATCCAGGTGTCGAAAAACTTGTTCTGTTCGGAACCGCTCGGCTCGGTCGGGCCATCGTAAATTAGCGTCACGCCGATTTCTTCGGCCGCTTTGACCGCGCCGCGTTTGCAGGCATCGAAGTAGTCGATGTTCACCAGCTTCGGGAGCATGGCGATGGTGAGGCCTTGTTTTTGAGATGGGCGCGCGGCATTGGTCGCTGCCGAAGACGGGGGCGTGGTGGCAGACTTTTCGCCGCAACCCGAAAACAACGCGCCCGCGAGGAGCGCCGCCAAAGCAAGGAATTGTTTCATGCGTGCTGAGTTCGAGGTGGAAGTTGCGCGAACGCTAGGCGAAAGCGTCCGTTGGTGTCAACAACCTCTGATCGTCCGTTGTGCGTCGTTCGTTGTCAGTTGTCCGCGGAGGATTGAGTCGCAGGACTCCGTTGCGCGTACTCTCGAAACAACCTTGGCTGGATTTAACGGCGTAAGCTGGCCATCTTTCCGCAACGGTTTCTATGAGTCTCGAAGACCGACTTTATCCGCTCTTAAGCTTGTATGGGCGTTTGCCGCCCAGGGTGCGACGCGCCATTGGCGCCACCTACCGGCAGTTGCCACAATCCTGGCGTCTGGGCAAGCATTACCCCGAGTTCAAGCGGTTGGCGCTGGAAGGTGAGACCTGGTCCTTGGAAGAGGTGCAGCAGTACCAGATTAAGGAGCTTCGGCGGACCTTGATCCACGCTGGGAATTTCTGTCCATTCTATCAACGCCGCTTTGGCCAGGCCCGATTTCAGCCCGAAAGCGTTCGGACCTTTGCTGACCTGCGCGATTGCCCGCTTCTGGAGAAACGCGATTTACTGGAGCACGGGGCGGACCTCATCTCGAGCGACGTGCCCGCTTCGCAACGCCTTTACATTACCACCGGCGGATCGACCGGAGTCCCGGTCGGGTTCTATCTGCAAAAAGGAATCAGTCGTCCCAAGGAGCAGGCCTTCTGGGAAACGATCTGGCGCCGGGGCGGTTACTTCGACGGTGCGCGGGTGGCAGTCATCCGGGGGCACGTGGTGAACTCGAAAGCAACGGGGAAGATCGCCACTTACGATGCAACGCGCGATTGGTTAATGCTCTCTTCCTACCACCTGACGGAAGAGCGCTTGCCGGAGTACCTCGAAGAGATCGAGCGGTTCAAACCGGACATTCTTCATGCCTACCCTTCAGCCGCCTTGCAGTTGGCTGAGTTCCTGGAGAAGAGCGGTCAGGCCTGGCGAACGCCGTTGAAAGGGATGCTCTGTGGCTCCGAGCAACTGACCTTGTCGCAGAAACGGTTGCTCGAACGCGTCTTCGGTTGCCGGCCGTACCGCTGGTACGGCCACTCTGAACGCGTCGTCCTGGCGGGCGAAGGCAAAACAACTGAGCTGTTCTATTTCACGCCGCAATATGGATTCGTCGAGTTCGGTCCACCGGACGAAGACGGATTGCGCGAAGTGATTGGCACTTCGTTCCATAACATGGCTATGCCCTTTGTGCGCTATCGCACGGGCGATTACGTCCGGGTTTTGGAGAACTCCGTCGTCCGCGGTCCTTGGTCGGTGCTACCGGAATTTCAGCGGCAGAAAGAGGCGCATGAGCTCGACGAGAACCTGGAGTTTCCCTGGCCGGCCGTCGCTGAGATCGCCGGGCGCGGTCAGGAATTCCTGGTTAGTGCGACTGGGCGGCGGATTTCACTGACGGCCTTCAACATGCACGACGCAGTCTTCGACGGCTTGTATGCGGTCCAGTTTTATCAAGAGGAACCAGGACGCGCCGAGTTCAGGTATGTGGCTGGGCCGGGGTTCCATTCGTCCCGGTTGAGCCAAATTGAAGCGGGCATCCGTCGGAAACTCGGCGACGATTTTCAGATAGAGCTGCGTGCGGTGGCCGAAGTGGAAAAGACTTCGCGCGGCAAGCATCGCTGGCTGGTGAGCCGGTTATAGGAGCGCCGCATTTATGCGGCATTGGGCTGTCGGATGCATCCTGTCTGGCTTGACCCATGGTGCGGCTGGCGTTATGAACCTGACCCTCGAATCTAGACGTGAAACAAATTGCGCAATACCAGGACGGCCGAATCGAACTGCAAGACGTGCCCGTCCCCACCGCGCCGCCTGGAGGTGTTTTGGTCCGGGTGACCCATTCGGTCATCAGCAGCGGCACCGAAAAAATGAAGGTCGCCCAGGCCAAAATGAACCTGCTGCAAAAGGCGCGTGCTCGCCCGGACCAGGTGCGCAAGGTCATGGAAGTGGCGCGCAACCTCGGTTGGCGCGCCGCCATGGAGAAGGTACGCAACCGCCTGGAGAGCCCGAGCCCGCTGGGCTACAGCGCGGCTGGGATCGTCGAGGCGGTTGACCCGCTGAATACCCGTTTCCAGGTGGGCGATCGCGTCGCGTGCGGCGGTGCGGAATGTGCCCATCACGCCGAGTTTGTCGCGGTGCCCGATTTGCTCACGGCCCGAGTGCCGGAGGCGGTGCCGAACTGGCAAGCGGCGTACACGACTCTATGTTCGATTGCGCTTCAATCGGTCCGTCAAACGGAGCCGAGGTTGGGTGATCGCGTCCTGGTCTTGGGCCAGGGCCTGGTGGGGCTCCTGATCACGAATCTCCTGGCCGTGAGCGGCGCGCGAGTTTTAGCCGTCGATCTGATCCCGACCAGACGCTCCTTCTGCGAAGCGATGGGCGCGGAGAAAACCGTCATCCTCGGTGAGCAAAATCTCGCGGACGAAATCCGCGCCTGGACGGACGGTTACGGGGTCGATGCCGCCATTCTCTGCACCGCCAGCGAGAGTAATACACCGGTAGAACAGGCGGCCGCGGCCTTAAGAGATCGCGGACGAATCGTCGTGGTCGGTATTACGAAAGTCGAGCTGCCTTGGCGCACCTTTAGCGAAAAAGAAATCGAGGTGCGCTATTCCCGTTCTTACGGACCCGGCCGGTACGATCCCTCATACGAATGGGGCGGGAGCGATTACCCGATCGGTTATGTCCGCTGGACGGAGCAGCGAAACTTCGACGCCGTCCTGCACCTGATGTCGCGCGGCCAAATGCGGCTCGACGCGCTCACGACGCGTCGCGTGCCGCTTTCCGACGCTCTCTCCGTTTACCAGGGCTTAGCGACCGATTCGAAAGACATCGGCATTGTCCTCGAGTACGACGCCGCCAAGAACGAACCGGTGAGCGTCCCGGTTGCTCCGAAAACAACGACCCAGGCGACGCCTGCGGCGAGCGCAGCGGCCGCATCCAAATCAACACTCCATCGGGGGTCCGGCCGCATCGGGACGCCAGTGTCGCGCGTCGATGTCATCGGCGCGGGCAATTTCGCGCGCACAATGTTGCTGCCGCACTTGAAAGAGAAGCTCGCGTTTGGGACGATCGTGAATCAGACCGCGCTCAGTGCGCGGCACGTGCAAGCGAAGTTCGGCTTTGAACAGGCGGCGACCAATGCGCAAGAGCTGCTGAGCAAAGGGGCGGCGGCGAGTGCCGTGTTGATTGCGACGCGCCACCACCTGCACGCGCCGCTGGTCCAGGCGGCGCTGGCGCGTGACCGGCACATTTTCGTGGAGAAACCACTCTGCCTGACTTTGGACGAGTTGCACCAGATCGATGCGCTCTACGAAAAAGGGCAGGGGACGGTTCAAGTCGGGTTTAACCGGCGCTTTGCGCCCGCCAGTGTCGAGCTGAAGAAGGCGCTCAAGTCCGCGCCCGGACCGAAGTCGGCCAGCTTTCGGATTAACGCCGGCAAGCTCGATCCGCAGCATTGGTACGCGAACTACGCCGAGAGCGGCGGGCGCGTTTTGGGTGAAGCTTGTCATTTCCTGGATTACTTCTGTTTCTTATTCGATTCGGACCCGGTCCGTGTCGTGGCGCAGACCACCTGGCCGGCGGCGGGGCGCCAGGCGTATCCGGACAGCGTCGCGACGCAAGTCGAGTTTGCGGACGGCTCCGCTGGTCAGCTCCTTTACTGCGCGGAAGGCGATCCGAAATGTCCCAAGGAGCGGTTGACGGTGCATGCCGCCGGCGTGGTGGGCGAGATCACGAATTACCAGGAACTGGTTCTTTATCAGAACCGCGCGCAGCAAAAGCACCGCTACAATTCCAAAGGGCACGCTGAACAAATGGCGGCCTGGGCGGCGTTCTTGCGCGGGGAAAGCGAACATCCCTATCCGTACTACCAGGCGCGCCGCAGTATGCTGCTGACATTCGCGGTCCTCGACGCAATTCAAAAAGGAGACCAGGTCCGTCTCGGCTGACCCAATGAGTTCTCCTTCCTGGTACTGGCATCGGCTGCGGGCGATGCGGCCGAGCGAGTTGGCCGCGCATCTCCGTCGCAAAACGCACCAGGTCCAGGACGCATTCTTTTCCGGCACCCGCTTTTCCAAAGTTCAGGATATCGGTCCGGGTCGAACCTTTCCCGTCTTGCCGAAGCCAAGCCAAGCGCCGGAAGAACTCCGGGCAGCGTTGCGCCGGGACGCGGCCGACATTCTGGCCGGACGCTGGATTGCATTTGGCTATTTGCCGTTGCAGGTCGATGACCCGCCCCTTTGGCAGAAGGATTACCTCGTGGGGATCGACATGGCCACCCGGCAACGCGCCCTCAAGCTGCATCACCGGCTGGAAGGCAAAGCGGACATTAAGCTGATTTGGGAGCCGAGCCGCTGGTACTCGCTCGTGCGGCTCGCCCAGGCCGCTTACCTGCTGGAGGACCAGGCCGCGGCCAACACCTGCGTGCGCTTGCTGGACGATTGGGCGCGTCAAAACACGCCGTACTTCGGGTGGCATTGGACGAGCGGACTGGAGTCGGGCATCCGCTTGATCCAATTCGCCTGGATCGACGCGCTCCTGGAAGGAATGATCCGTTCGCGATCTGGCTCCTCGAGCGGCGCCGGGTCCGCCGACGATTTAGCCGCCAAGCTGCGCCAGGTCCGCGCCGCGATCTTGCCGCCGCACCTCTGGTTCACCTGGCGCGAGCGCTCCTTCGGGTCATCCGCTAACAATCACGTGCTCGGCGAGTTCGCCGGGTTGATCCTCGCACTGGTTCGCTGGCCGGAGTTAAGTCGGTGGGCAGTGCCACTGGAAACGATCCAGCCACTCTGGGAAGAGCAGGTTCTGACTCAGTTTGCTCCGGACGGGGGGAATCGTGAACAGGCGCTCAACTACCATCTGTTCGGTTGGGAATTCTGTTGGCAAGCGCGCCTGGCGCTGAAGGCAGCGGGGCGGAACGTCGCGCCGGAAGTTGAAGATCGGCTCCGGGCGGCCGTCGGTTTTTTCAGCTCGGTGCAGACGCGTGCGGACCAATGGGATTACGGCGATTCGGACAACGCCTTCGTCACGCCGCTGTTCGTCGAGTGGGACAAAGCGACAACCGAATGGCATGGCTGGTTCGAGCAAGCCGCCCATAGTCCCGGCATCAGCTATTGGCTGGGGGATCCACCCAAGAGCTTGACCAGTTCCGCGGTTGTGACCGGCCCCAAGGGCTGGCGCGTTTTTCCCGAAACCGGCATTGCGACCTGCAAAGCTGGCGACTGGTTCCTGCGCTTGGATATCTCGCCTCTCGGGTTTTTGAGCACAGCCGGACATGGCCATTGCGACGCGCTGCACCTGTCGATCTGGTATGGCGGCAAGGCGCTGGTCATCGATCCGGGCACAGCCGCGTATCATGCCGACCGGCCGGTGCGGGATTACCTCGCTTCCTGGGAGGCGCACAACGCGCCGCATCCGGCCGGCTTGGCGCAACCGAAACGGATGGGCACGTTTCTATGGTCGGAGCACCACGACCGGCCGAGTTGGAAACTGGAGCCGGACGGGAGCATCAGTGCCGAACTGGTTTTAAAGGCGGGCGTCATGCGTCGGAGAATCGCGCCCGGTGCGAATAGGGATGGCTGGGATATCGAGGATCAGTTCGCGCCATCCGCGGGGGCGCAGTTAGGACCGATCCAGGTGCTCTGGCAGTTTGCGCCCGGGTTGCACATCGCGACCGCGGACAATCGCGCTTACAAGATTGAAGGTGCCGACGCTTCGGTTCTTTGTCAGCTCGGTGACGGTTGGGAACGCGCTACGCTTGGATCCACGGACGCGATCGCCACGGCGTCAAGGCAACCAGATCTGAAAGGCACGTGCGCGCCGCTTTTCCGCAAAACCGTCCGCGCACCATTTCTCAGTTTGGAGAGTTCGGCCGCGAGCAAGGTGACTTTGCGCACGAGCTTCTTGCGAGGGTAAGGATTCGATCTTTTTTAACGTTCTCCCCAAGCGGCTGCATGAGGGCACAGGCTTTGCCGGCCTCAGGCTCTTGATTTTTGATTTGCCGAAAACGCGACGCTCTTACGGCCTGATATCGGGCGGCGCAGTGCGAAACTTGCTATTTGCCGGTGCGGCGATGAAGTAATCGCTCCAGATCCATCCGCCCCCCAAGGCGCGATAAAGCTGGACGACTGCAAGGAATTGGTTCAACTCGTTTTCGACCAAGGCATTTTCCGCCGGGAAAAGCTGCTGTTGTTCCTGCAGCACTTCGTAGTAACCAGCCCGGCCGGCGACATACCGTTGAGTCGCGACCTCGACCGCGACGGTGTAAGCATCGACCGCGCGGGCACGTTCCACCCGCGACTCCGCAAACCGTTGAAAGGATACGAGCGCATTCGACACCTCCTGCAGCGCCGTCAAAACGGTTTCCTGGTAGGCGAACTGTGCCTCGTCTCGAGCCGCTTTGGCCTCGCGATACAGGGCGACGTTGCGGCCGCCCTGGAAGAGCGGGCCAGTGATCGGCGCGGCAATGCTCCAGGCGTTGGCCGCCCCGGCGGTCAAGGCGGACAGCTCCGGACTGACCTGTCCGTAAAAGCCGGTCAGGCTGATCTGGGGCAGAAAGTTCGCTACTGCCACCCCGATCTGGGCGTTGGCCGCCCGCAACTGTTGTTCAGCCTGGCGCACATCCGGACGGCGTTCGAGGAGTTGCGCCGGGAGCCCGGACGGAATTTCTGGCGGCAAATGTTCTTGTAAGAGCGTGTGCTTGCGCGCGATCGGTCCGGGTCGTTTTCCGAGTAACACACTCAACTGATTTTCCTGGAGCACGATTTGCCGTTCGAGCTCGGGAACCGTTGCGGCTGCTGAAGCCATGGCCGCTTCGGCAGCTGCGCTCTCCAGGCGAGAAGCGACTCCACCTTGAAGCCGTTCGGAAAAGATGCCGAGGCTTTGGCCAAAAGCGTTGGTGCTGCGCCGAGCGATCTCGAGCTCAAGATCGAGCGCGAGCAGTTGGTAATAGGCGGTCGCAACATCGCTGATGAGCGTGATCAACACGCCGCGTCGCGCTTCCTCCTGTGCGAGGAACTGCGCCTGGGCCGCTTCGTTCAAGCGACGGATGCGACCCCAGATGTCGAGCTCCCAGGCTGTGTTTCCCGCCAGTAAAAAGGAGTTCACCGTCAGCCCGCCGGTGGAGGCCGGCGTGCTGCCGAGCGCGTTTTTCCCACGCGCCGCTTCCGCCTGGTAGTTGATCTGAGGAAAGAAGAGCGCGCGGTTTTGCGCCGCGAGGGCGCGGGCTTGTTCGACACGTGCAATGGCTCGCCGCAAATCGTAATTGTTGGTGAGGCTCTCTCGGATGAGCCCTTGCAATGTGTCGTCTTTGAACATCTGCCACCAAGGCAGATCCGCCATCGAGCTGAACGTCAGGTTCGAACTGCCGCGAAATGTCGTCGGGGTATCGACGGGCGGTCGGTGATAATTCGGACCGACCGCGCAGCCTGCCAAAACCAAGCCGCAGAGCCACGCAAAGACGGCGCCCGCCCCGAAACCAGCTCGCGCCTGGACGCTGCCGCTCATGCCTCGGATCTCCTCGAGGATTTCCGTCGCGCCGTTTCGGTGAGCCGTTCCACAACATAGAACGCGACCGGGATGATGAAGACGCCCAGCAACGTCGCCCCGAGCATGCCGCCGATAACGGTGGTGCCCATTGTCTGGCGCGCGGCCGCGCCGGATCCGGACGCGAGCCAAAGCGGGATGCAACCGAGGACAAAGGCGAACGAAGTCATGAGAATGGGCCGGAGCCGAATGCGCGCGCCGGTCAGGGCGGCGTCGGTGATCGACTTGCCGCGTTCATGTTCGATCTTGGCGAACTCGACGATCAGAATGGCGTTCTTTGCCGCCAACCCGATCAGCATGACCAGGCCAATTTGAGCATATACATTGTTCTCGAAGCTGCGGGAGAACAGCGCGAGGAACGCGCCGAAGACCGCCACCGGCGTGCTCAAGAGCACGCTGAACGGCAATGACCAGCTCTCGTACAACGCAGCCAGGATCAGGAAGACGAAGACGAGCGACAGGCCAAAGATGGTCGAGGGCGAGATGCCCTGCGCCGCTTTGCGTTCCTGAAAGGACATCCCCAGGTAATCGAATCCCATCTCGCGCGGCATCGTTTGGCTGAATACTTCTTCCAACGCCCGGTTCGCTTGCGCGGTGCTGTAGCCGGGCGCGGCCGAACCGTTGATCTGCGCGGACCGATATTCGTTGTAGCGCATGATAAACTCGGGCCCGGTCCGCGGCTCGATCCGGGTCAGCGCTGAGAGCGGCACGCTTTGCCCCTGGGCATTGCGAACGTAAAAGAGCCCGACGTTTTCCGCCTTGGCCCGATACTCGCCTTCTGCTTCCACGTAGACCTGCCATTGCCGCCCGAACCGGTTGAAGAAGTTAATGAAATAACCGCCCATGAACGCTTGCATCGTGCGATACACCTCGTTCAGGTTGACGCCTTGCTTAAGCACTTTGTCCCGGTCCACTGCGACAAACATTTGGGGCACGTTTGGCAGGTAAGTCGTGCTGAGGCCGGTCAGCTCAGGACGTTTCCGCGCGGCGTCCATGAACGTGTTCAAGTTCCGCGTCAGGAAGTCCAGGTCCTGGCTGCCGGATCGGTCTTCGAGGATAAAGGTGAAGCCGCCGGAAGATCCCACGCCCGGAATCGAAGGTGGCGCAAAGGCAAAGGCAGTTGCGCCCGGCAGGCGCGCCAGTACCTGGTTCAGGTGGTTGCGAATAGCACCGTACTGTTCTTCCGGTTTCTTCCGTTCGCTCCACGGCCGCAGCGTCACGAAGAAGAATGCGTTATAGGTGCTTTGCACGCCGCTGAGCAGACTGAACCCAATGACTGTCGTGTAATGCTGCACCCCGGCTGTTTGTTGGAGGACCGCTTCGACCTGTCGGCAAAACTCGTCTGTTCGGTCGAGCGACGAAGCTAAGGGCAACTGTGCGTTCAAGAAAACGTAGCCTTGATCTTCTTCCGGCAGAAATGAAGTGGGCAGCCGCGTCCCAAGCAGGGCGGCAAGACCAGAGACGATCAACAACAGGATGATGCTCAGCACGAACTTGCGGATCAACCAGCCGCTCCAATGCACGTACCCATTGGTCGTCGCCCCAAACACCCGGTTGAACCCGCCAAAAAACCGGCTGAGCAATCCGCGACTTTCTTTTTTGGGCCGGAGCAAAAGGGCGGAGAGTGCCGGGCTCAAGGACAAAGCGTTGAAAGCGGAAAAGATGACCGAGACGGCAATGGTGATGGCGAACTGTTGATATAAGCGACCGGTGATCCCGGAAATAAAAACGGTCGGTACAAAGACCGCCGCCAAAATCAAGGCGATGGCAATTACTGGGCCGGACACTTCTTCCATCGCTTTTAGAGCGGCGTCTTTGGGACTAAGCCCCTCTTCGATGTGCCGCTCGACCGCTTCGACCACCACGATCGCATCGTCGACCACCAGGCCGATCGCCAGCACCAGCCCAAACAACGAAAGCGTGTTGATGGAAAAACCGAAGAGCGGAAAGACGGCGAACGTTCCTACCAACGACACCGGCACCGCCAACAACGGAATCAACGACGCCCGCCAGCCTTGCAGAAAAATGAACACCACGATCGTCACGAGCAGAAGAGCTTCCCAGAGCGTTTTGACGATTTCGCTCATGCCCTCGCTGACCGCCTGGGTCGTATCGAGCGAGACGGCGTAATCCAAACCGGCTGGGAACCGGCGCTTGGCTTCTTCCATGAACTGGCGAGCGCCTTTAGCGGCGTCGAGCGCGTTGGAGCCGGGCAGTTGATAAACAGCGATGACGGCCGAAGGTTTGCCATCAAGCCGCCCGCGCAAGTTGTAAACCTGCGCTCCGAGTTCGACCCGCGCGACATCGCGCAAACGGACCAGCGAACCGTCTGGGTTGGCCCGCAGAACAATCTCGCCGAACTGTTTTTCCGTGACCAACCGGCCTTGGGAAGTGACCGCGTAAGTGAACTCCTGTCCGGGTGGCACTGGCGGGCTGCCAACCTGGCCGGCGGGGTTGACGGTGTTCTGCCCGTTGACGGCGGTAATGATATCGTTAATCGTGATGTTCAGCTTCGCGAGTTGATCCGGCCTGACCCAAAATCGCATCGCATATTGCCCCGCACCGAAAACCTGGACGCTGCCGATGCCCGGGACCCGGGTGAGCTGATCGGTCAAATTGATATAGGCGTAATTGGCGAGGAAGGTGGCATCGTAGGTGCCGCTTGGGGAGTAAATCGCGATCAGCATCAACGGGCTGGTCGGCGACTTCACCAGCGTGACGCCGTAGTTGCGAACGTCAGCTGGCAATTGCGCTTCCGCTTGGGACTCGCGCAGTTGCGTCAACATCTGGTCGATGTTCGGATCGGTATTGACGTCGAAATTGACTACCATCCGCATCACGCCGTTATTGGCGTTGATCGAATACATGTAGTTCATGAAATCGACCCCGCTCATCTGCGCTTCGATCGGCGTCGCCACCGATTGCTCCACCGTCTGCGCGTCCGCGCCCAGATAAGTCGTCTGGATCCGAATTTCCGGAGGAACAATTTTGGGGAACTGCGCGACCGGAAGGCTTAGCATCGAAACCACCCCGACAATGACCATGATGATCGCGATGACCATCGCCACGATCGGGCGGTTGATGAAGAAGCGGGACACTAGATGGGAGGGACGCTTGGATTCTTTCCCACTCTCGCCCTATAAGAAATAACTCCCTCGCTTCCGTAAGGCGGATGAGAGGGCAACCGAGGAGGAGGAATGTTGCCCGGTTTCATTGCGGCCGCCCCGCTCCCGCCGCCACTTGCGCCAAAGCAGGCGCGTTGGTGCCGGGCGAACTTCTGTATGGCTGGGGATTGACCGTCAATCCGGAATGGACCTTTTGCGCCCCTTCAACAATAAGATGGTCGCCCGGGTGCAATCCCTCTTCGATGATCCAGTTGGATCCGACCCGCTCGCCCACGGTCACGGAGCGGATTTCCGCTTTGTTCTGCGCATTTACCACCGCCACCTGATAGCTGGACTGCAGCTCCGTCACCGCCCGTTGCGGAACCAGGACCACGTCCTGGCGGGTGTCGGTCTGCGCGCGCACGCGGGCGAACTGGCCCGGGCGCAATGTTAATTCGGGATTCGGGAACTCGCCGGTCAGCAGCAGCGTGCCGGTGGTCGGGCTTACTTCGCGCCCGGCGAACAGGAACTTGCCGGGATGCGCGTAAGTTGATCCGTCTGCCAGGATGAGCGCGAGCTCGAGTTCTTGCTCATGCGCGGCGCGCTCGGCCGGATCGCTATGCCGACGACGGTAGGCCAGATAGGTTTGCTCGCTCACGTTGAAGTAGACCTTGATCGGGTTAATCATCGAAATGGTGGTGAGCAGCGGGGTGCTCGGTCCGACCAGGTCGCCGATCTGCGCCTGGGCCAATCCGGCCAGTCCATCGATTGGTGAAGTGATCCGTGTGAAGCCCAGGTTCAATTGCGCGGCTTCAATCGCTGCCTGATCCGCCTTGACGGCCGCTTGCGCCGCCAGGTTCGATTGAATGGCGTTGTCGAGTTCTTCCTGGCTGACAGCTTGGGAGCGAGCGAGAGGCGTGAGCCGTTTGACGTCCAGTTCGGTTTTCCCTAGCTGGGCTTGATCCTGGGCGAGTTTGGCGCGCGCCTGCTCCACCACCGACTCGAACGGGCGCGGGTCGATTCGAAACAGGAGCTGCCCTTTCTTGACCTGGCTACCTTCGACATACTCCTGGCTAAGCAGATAACCGGTCACTTGCGCCCGGATCTGGGCGTTGACGTAACCCTCGAGCGTCCCGATCCATTCCTGGTAAATCGGCACATTCGTTGCCGCTACAGTCATGACGGAAACGATCGGAGGCGGAGGTGGACCTTGGGCTTTCTTTTTGCCGCACGCGGTCAGCAGCAGGGACATTCCCAAAGCAGCGGCGCATGCGATGCGCGTGGCCGATTTGAGAGTTGGCGTGCCTTTGTTTGGAGAACCAGGTGCGCCCTGTAGCCGTTCCGGTGACATATCCTCCTGGGGCGAAATCTCGCATCGTGGGGGACGAAGTCAATTGCGAGCGTTGCTTTGGTTACTACTACTACTCGTAATCGTAATCTTGATCTTAATCTTAATCTTAATCTTAATCGAGATTTCGAAGCGGGATTACGATTAGGAGCAGGAGCAAGAGCAAGAGCAAGAGCAAGAGCAAGACTGTCGGTTCCCCACTGACTCCCCCCGCGCATTTTCCATCCGCCGGGGCTTGCCAGCGATAACGAATCGGCGCAATCTCGGCCAGTTCTTATCCTATGAAAAACCTTATCTTTTTAAGCCTGCTCGCTTTGGGAACCTGGTCCGTCGCGGCCGCCGACACCAACGTCAAGCTCAGCAACGTCCATCTTTGCTGCCCCGGATGCGAAAAAGGGGTTGATAAAGCGGTCGCGGGCGTCTCGGGCGCCACTTCCAAGTGCGACAAAGACGCCGGAACGGTCACGATCACCGCTCCGGATGTGGCGACAGCCCAAAAGGCGGTCGATGCCATGGTTAAAGCCGGTTATTTCGGTCAAACGACCGATTCGAACATCAAAGTCAAAGACGAGACCGGTGCCAAAAAGGGCAAAATCCAGAGCTTGAAAGTCAGTGGAGTCCACCTGTGCTGCGGAAAATGCGTCGGTGCGGTCAACGAAGCTCTTTCAAAGGTAAAGGGAGTCAAAGGCAACACTGCGTCCAAGGGCGCCGAGACGTTCGAAGTGACGGGTGATTTCAAAGCTAAACCCGTTTTCGAAGCGCTCAACAAGGCCGGTTTCGCCGGCACCGTGGCGAAGTAGCCGTAGGTAACGGCCGTCGGCCGGTTCGGAACAATTTGTTCTCAACGGCCGATGCTATTGAGCTGGAACGGTTTGGGCGTTTGAGAGCCAATGGCTCTCACGCGATTGGCTGGTCGCCAGCAGGACAATCGGCGGTCGTCTGGACCTCTCCGGCAGATCCTACCTTCGCCGTTCGATGTTCGTTCGATCGGCGAGCAACGAGCATCGAACGAAGAGCGGACGAAGAGCGGACGAAGCACCGCAAGAGTCGGGCTGATGCCGACGTCGCCGGACTATCGAGAGGGAGGCGTTTCTCCCTTCCTTGAAGTGCCATTTATGAGTTGTTAGGCTCCGCCCCCGTTGAAAGGGCCTGTACTAATAATTGTCGAAAACCTTCCTGTGCCATTGGATCGGAGGGTCTGGCAGGAATCGCTGGCACTGCGAGACGCGGGCTACGAGGTGATCGTGATTTGTCCCCAGATGCACGGTCAAGTGCTCGCGGAAGAGAAACTTGAAGGAATTCAGATTTACCGCCATCCGCTGACGACCGAGGCTAAAGGGTTCGCCGGGTTCTTCCTCGAGTATCTCTCGGCGTTATGCGGTGAAACGCGGTTAGCTTGGAAAGCGTGGCGCCGGCACCGGTTCAAGGTGATTCATATTTGCAACCCGCCGGACCTGCTGTTTCTCACTACATGGCCTTATAAGCTGCTGGGCGTGAAGGTTATCTACGATGTTCATGATCTTTGGCCCGAGATGTTCGAGGCCAAGTTCAAACGGCGCGGCTTGTTCTATTGGGCGGTGCGGCTGGCGGAACGAATGACTTATGCCACAGCTAATCAGGTCCTTGCGACCAATGATACCGTCCGCAACGTCGCCCTGACCCGCGGCCGGAAGCGGCCGGAGACCATTTTTATGGTACGGACGGCGCCACGCATGCCGGTAACGACCCAGCAGCCGGATCCAAGTTTGAAGAAAGGGCGCCGCTATTTGGTAGGGTACGTCGGAGTAATGGGCAGCGCCGATGGCGTGCATCATTTATTGGAAGCGGCTGATTACCTGGTGCATAAGCTGGATCGACGCGACATCCAGTTCCTGCTGATGGGGACCGGGCCCGAGTATGAGCGGCTCTTGCAGATGCGATCGGACTTGCACCTCGACGAGTACGTTGATATGCCCGGTTGGTGCAAAGGAGAGACCCTCTTCCGGGGGCTGCAGACGATCGATCTGGGGGTCTCGTGTGATCCAAAAAACTCGTACAACGACGCCTGCACGATGAACAAGGTGCTGGAGTATATGGCGTTTGGTAAACCGCAGGTCATGTTCGACCTGGTGGAAAGCCGCGCGTCAGCTGCCGATGCCGGCTTTTACGTCAGCGAAAGTTCCGCGGAAAAGCTGGCCCTGGCGATTGAGCGGGTATTAGACGATGTCGGTTTGCGCGAAAAGATGGGAGCGTTGGGTGCAGACCGGTTCCGGAAAATGGTCGATTGGAGCAGGTCGGTCGCTGAGCTTGAACGGGCCTATGCTGCGGCTGTCGTGCGAAAATGTGCTGGCAGCTAAGGGAACGATCTCGCTAAGGTGACCAGGGACGGACTGGCCCGAACGAAACAGGTGCGGATGACTGAAACTCCGACAATCGAAAAGAAGCCGAAGCTGAGTTTGCTTGAGGAACTGGCGCTCTACTGGGGCCGGTTGCCAGCGAAAGCCCTTTTCTTCGGCCTGGCGGCGGGATGGGTGGCGCTATTCTATTTCCTGGGCAACTCCACTTTCGGTTATATCGACACTCAATCGCTGTTTGGGTGGATGCAGTACGCCTATACGCACGCCCCAGACGACGAACACGGGTTTCTCATCCCGCTGGTGGTGGTGATGTTGTTGTGGTGGAAACGAGACGAGCTGCTGGCTTCAATTCGGGGAGTCTGGTGGCCAGCGCTGGCGTTGCTTGTTTTTGCGCTGCTGCTGCACGTGGCCTCCTACATGGTGCAACAAACCCGCATCTCGATCTTCGCTTTTTACTTCGGTTTCTACGCCTTGATGGGCCTGGTGTGGGGCCGCCGGTTCCTGGTGGCGAGCTTTTTCCCGATGATCCTGTTCGTTTTCGCCGTGCCGCTCAGCACCGTCAGTGAAGCGATCACTTACCCGCTGCGCGTGCTGGTGACCAAGCTTTCGGTCGGGATCGGGCACGGGGTCCTGGCCATGGGCATTCGCCAGGACGGCTCCCAGATCCTGAGTGAAACGGGTGTGGCGATGTATGATGTTGCCCCGGCTTGCAGCGGTATCCGGAGCTTAACGGCTTTGGGCGCCGTCACGCTCATTTACGCGTTCACGGCTTTTCGGGCGGATTGGCGGCGTTTAGTGGTGTTGTTGGCGGCGTTTCCAATGGCAGTGGCGGGAAACACCGCGCGAGTGACGACCTTACTGATCCTGGGCGACGTATTCGGGAAAGACCAGGCGATGAAGTTGGAACAGTATCTAGGCCTGGTAACGTTCGCGGTGGCGCTCGGCTGCCTATTTATATTAGGTCGCTGGCTGCAGAGTAAAGGAGCGCAGCCGCCTGAATCGGAACTGAAAGCTGAACCCGCTGCCCCAGTGGTGTGGCAAGGGGCGAGTCCCTGGCCGTCCGCGGCGGTTGTGCTGCTAATGCTGGCAAGCGCGGCCGTGTTTCTAAACCGAGTGGCGGCCGGACATCACTTGGGCACGCCCGGCCTTAAGCTGGCTGAAAAGGCCCAGGGCCTGCCGGTGCCTAAAGAAGAACGGATGCAAGCGGTGCGGTTGCCCCTGGAGGTCGATGACTTTAACTCCGAAGCGATGGAGATCACTCCCCTCGAAATGAGCTGGTTGCCCCAGGATACCTTGTTTGGCCGGCGAAAGTACATTTCGGGTCGGGACAATTTCTGGGCGCAACTGAGCGTCGTTTTGATGGGAACGGACCGGACCAGCATTCACAAACCGCAATACTGTTTGGAAGGGCAAGGCTGGCGAATTGAGAAGAGCGAAACGATCTCGATCCCGATGAGCAAACCGTACCCATACGATTTGCAGGCCATGAAGCTGACCGCCTCGGGTAAAGTGTACGAGAACGGCTCCTTCTCACCGGCCAAAGCGATTTATGTTTACTGGTTCGTCGCAGATAACGAGTTGACCCCATATCACGGCGAACGGATGTGGTGGATGGCGCGGGACTTGATCAGGTCGGGCGTGCTGCAGCGTTGGGCGTATGTGAGCTATTTCACCGCTTGCCGGCCCGGATTCGAAGAGCCGACCACCGCGCGCTTGAAGGAACTGATTGCCGCTTCCGTCCCCGAATTTCAGCTGGCGGCTGGATCGAGACGGACGATGGAATCCACGGCTGTGTCTTTGACGGAAAGTTCGGCCGGCGCGAAAAATTAAGTGCTCATCAGGACAAAGTGGCACGTGAAAATGTATTTACTTGGCCGGAATCGAAGCGCTCAATGAAGCGTTGATAGCTCATGTTGCGACGTCAACGCCAGATCCGCACACAGTTTCACAAGCTGCTGGATGCGACCTTATACGCGGTCAGCCTCTGGCTGGCGTACCTGCTGCGGCAGGATAATGAAATGCTCGCCAGGTTCGGCGGCCCGGCCAACATCGGCCCATTTCTCCAGTACGCCTGGCTGCTCGTTCTGATTATCCCAATCAGCCCGTTTCTTCTCGAGATCCACGGATTTTACAGCCGGTCCAGTTTGGTCTCGCGGCGGCGAACGGCCTGGCAGCTCTTCCAATCGTGTTCGCTGGCGGTGTTGGTGCTGATCGTAGCGGCGTTTTTGTTCAAGCAGAACCTGGCGCGCTGGGTGATCGTCCTGTTCGGTCCGATCAGTTTCGGTTTGGTATTGCTGAAGGAGGAGTTGATCCGACGCTGGTTCGAGTCGAACCTCGCTCAATCGCAGTTGCGCAAGCGCCTCATCCTGGTCGGCACCGCGGAAGATACGGACCGGCTGCAATCGCACCTGGAAGAGACATCCAAAGAAGATATCGAGATTCTCGCCTCGCTCGACCTGAACGAAACGCCCATCGACGAGCTCGTCCGGCTCCTGCACGAGCACTCCGCCAACGGCGTCATTTTGACCGCGAAACACACTTACTTCGGCAAAGTCGAGAAGGCGATCCAGGCCTGCGAATTGGAAGGTGTGGAAGCGTGGCTGATGGCCGACTTTTTCAACACCCAGCTTTCGCAGACGATCCTGGACGACTTTTACGGCCGCCCCATGCTCGTCTTCCGGTCAACGCCGGAAGAGAGCTGGCAAGCTTTGGCCAAAGAGCTCCTGGACGTCGCCGGCGCCGCGGTGCTGCTGCTGCTGACCAGCCCGATCTTCTTAGCGACTGCTTTAGCCATTCGGCTGACATCGCCGGGCCCTATCCTGTTCCGCCAGCAGCGGAGCGGGTTGAACGGGCGTCCATTCACGATGCTGAAGTTCCGGTCGATGGTTACAGACGCTGAACAACTGAAGCAGGAGCTTGCCCAGCTCAACGAAATGGCCGGCCCGGTCTTCAAAGTCACACACGATCCGCGGATCACGCCCATCGGGCGGATCATCCGGCGGTTCAGCATCGATGAGCTGCCGCAGCTCCTGAACGTGATTCGCGGCGAAATGAGCCTGGTTGGCCCGCGCCCATTGCCGGTGGACGAGGTAAAGCGGTTTGATGACTTCGCCCATCGGCGCAGATTGAGCGTCAAGCCTGGCTTGACCTGTCTTTGGCAGGTGAGCGGCCGGAATAATGTTCGCGATTTCAAAGATTGGGTGCGCCTGGATCTGGAGTATATCGATAACTGGTCGCTCTGGCTCGACCTGAAGATCCTGGCCCGCACCGTCCCGGTGGTTCTCCTCGGCACCGGAGCCCGATAATTCAATGAAGAAATCATCTCCCACGTCGGTGGTGACCGGCGCGGCTGGATTCCTCGGATCGCACCTGGTTGATTTGCTGATTGCGCGCGGGCACAAGGTTATCGGGATCGACAATCTCGTAACCGGGCACGTGCGGAATATCGCGCAACTGGCCGGGAACCAGCGCTTTCAATTTATCCAGCAGGACGTGACCACCTTTCTCTACCTGCACGACCAGGTGGATTATGTCTGGCACTTCGCTTCACCGGCCAGTCCGATCGATTATCTCGAACTGCCCATTCAAACCCTCAAGGTGGGCTCCCTCGGCACCCACAAAGCCCTTGGCCTCGCCAAAAACAATGGCGCCCGGTTCCTGATTGCGTCCACCTCCGAGATTTACGGAGATCCGCTGGTGCATCCGCAAAGTGAAGATTACTGGGGCAACGTGAACCCAATCGGCCCGCGCGGGTGTTACGACGAGGCGAAGCGCTTCGCTGAGGCCCTGACCATGGCGTATCACCGTGAACACGGCGTCGAAACGCGAATCGTGCGCATCTTTAACACCTACGGGCCCCGGATGCGGATCAATGACGGCCGGGTCGTGCCCACGTTTATCAGCCAGGCGCTGCAGAACAAATCGATCACCGTCTTCGGCGACGGGAGCCAAACCCGGAGTTTTTGCTACTGCTCAGACCTGATCGAGGGGATTTACCGGCTGATGATGAGCGGGGAAAGCAACCCGGTGAACATCGGCAACCCGCACGAGATGACAATGATCCAGTTTGCGGAAGAGATCATTCGGGCGACGGGATCGAAGAGCAAACTGGTTTTCAAGCCGCTGCCGCAAGATGACCCGCGCCAACGTCAACCTGATATAACAAAGGCACGAACACTGCTTAAATGGGAGCCATGTATTCCATTGGCAGAAGGGTTGGCGAAGACTATTGCTTACTTCAGGGAACAGGGTGCGGGAAAAAAACCGCCACAGAAGAGATCCACCCGTTAAAAGCGGCTCTGGAAACTTTTCTGTTTGACCGACCTACCTATTTGAAGTAACCAGCATCGCCGCCCTCGCCATAGCGTCGACACGTCAACTTGACGTGGAACAACTCTGCGGGGACTCTGATATAAGCACGTTAACATGCCAAATTCATTTCTAAGCCTGGATTTTGGGGCAGGCACATTAAAAGCGGCGGAATTCGAGCTGAGCGAAGCAGGCACACTTCTGCTTAAACGGTACGGAGTCAGATCCTTGGGATTGGAAGGGTCCCAGGACAGCGCGCGCGAGACCGTCTTGCGCAAAGCGATCCAGGAGCTGTTTGCCGAAAAAGGTTTCAGCTCCCGCAAAGCCAACGTTTGCGCTCCCGGATTTCACGTCTTCTCCAAGTTCGTCAAGCTGCCACCAGTCGATACGTCCAAAGTCACCCAGATCATCCAGTACGAGGCGCAGCAGAACGTCCCGTTCCCGCTCGAGGAAGTTGTTTGGGATTACCAGATCCTCGGCACGACGCCCAACGGTGAACTGGAAGTCTTGTTGGTGGCGATCAAGTCAGACGTGGTCGAGGGCTTGTTCCGGACCGCCGATGCCACCGGTTTGAAGTTGCAGTTGGTCGACGTTTCACCAGCTGCCTTGTGCAACGCTTTTCGGTTTAACTACGGCGACCTGGACGGCTGCACCATGCTGCTGGATATCGGCGCCAAAACCAGCAACCTGCTCTTCTTCGAAAAGGGCAAGGTCTATTCCCGCGGCATCAATATCGGCGCCAATTCCATCACCCAGGAGTTCGCGGCGGAGGCCAAGCTCCGCTTCGCTGAAGCGGAGAAGGTGAAGATTGCGGAAGGGTTCGTGAGCTTGGGCGGCGCGTATGAAGAGCCGGAGAACCCGCACCAGGCGGCCATCTCCAAGATCGCGCGGCAAGTCATGACGCGATTGCACATCCAGGTAAACCAGACCATCCAGTTTTACCGGGGTCAGCAAGGGGGCAGCGCGCCGCAACGGTTGTTCCTGGCCGGCGGGGCCTCGATCATGCCGTATACCTCCCAGTTCTTCGCCGAAAAACTCAATATCCCGGTCGAGTACTTTAACCCGTTCCGGAATGTGCAGCTCGATCCGGGGATCGATATTGAAGACCTGGCCAAGGTGGCTCATGGCTTCGGCGAAATCGTCGGGCTCGGTTTGCGGAACATGGCGCAATGCCCGGTGGAATTGAACCTGGTGCCGAAGAGCATTCTGAAGCGCCAGCAATTCGATCAGAAAAAACCGTATTTCATCGCGGCGGTCTTTAGTTTGATCCTGGTCGTGTTTGCTTACGGCTGGTTCTTTGATCGCGTGCGCGAGGTGAAAGCCTCCAGCCTGGAAGAGATCAAACGGCAACTCGAACCGCTCGAGACCAAGGAAAAAGATATCCAGAAGCAGGAAGCCGACATCAAAAACGTCAAAGAACAGACGGACGCCCTCATCGAACGCGTCAAGATGCGCCTGTTCTGGCCGGATGTGCTCTCCGAATTGCGCCGAATCCTGATGGCGACCGAAGAATCGACTGAACAAGCGCGACCGGGAACCCGCGTCGGGGTCTGGATCGAGAACTTCGGCACCTCACAAGCCCCAGTCGCTCAGGGCGAATCTTCTTCCGAAGAAACGACCTCGGCGATTGACCGCTACCGAATGGACCCGCGCCTGGCCGCTCGTTACGGGTTGCTGCCCAAGAAGGCGGAAGGGGAGGGCGACGCAGCCGCTGCCCCGGGCGGCGCGACCACGGCGAAGGCCACCAATGAGTTGGACAATATCAAGGTCAAGTTCCGCGCCATTAACTTGAACCGGACGGGCGATCCTTCCGCCAATAGCACACTGACTTACACGGTGGCGAATGCGATTCAAGCCAGCCCGCTCTTTGACAAAGACGGTACGAATCTTTCTGGCGAAATGGATCAGGTGGGTGACAAGGATGACACCTTCACTTTCGGAATGGTGTTGAAGCTGCGTTTGCCCGGCTCCCAACCGACCGCATCCAAGAAAAAGTAATATGCAGTGGATTAAACGTAATCTAATCCTGGTGATCGGCGGCGTCGTTGCGCTGGCGTTGCTTGGCTTTGCAGGGTTTTACCTGTTCTCCAAGATCCAGCAGGACCAAGCTGTCACCGAAGAGCTGAGCGCAGCCACGCAAAAGCTCGAGACCCTCGCCAAACGCGATCCCTACCCGAACCCGGAAAATATCAAGAGCGCCAAAGACGAATCCAGGCGGCTCCAGAGTTTCCTCGGGGAAGTGGAGAAACACTTCGCTCCCGCTCCATACCCGGCGCAGTTGGACAACAAAACGTTCCGTACTTACCTGGATAACACGAGGTCCCAGTTACTCTCGGACGCGCAGCGCGCTGGTGTTGAAGTTCCAACCAACTACTGGTTTACCTTCGCCGCCCAAAAAGGCGCGATGACCTTTTCGGCCAACACGCTCCAGCCTTTAGCCTCGCAGTTGGCGGACATTAAAATGATCTGTGACGTCCTGTTCGACGCGAAGATCAACTCGCTCGTCTGGTTGAAACGAGTGCCGGTCGACAAGGAAGACAGCCTCGGTTCGCAGGATTATCTCAATGCCAAAGGCGTGACGAATAACTGGTCGGTCGTGATGCCTTATGAAGTGACCTTCCAAGGGTTCAGCTCGGAACTGGCTGCGGTCCTCGAGGGCTTGGTTCGACTGCCACACTGTTTTGTCGTGACCAACATCGTCGTCGAACCCGCCGCCTCGGCCGGTTCGCCCACCGACCAAATGCCGAACATGAACCGCTATGTTTATCAACCGCCCGCGACTGACGGCGCGAACTTGATGCGCAGCCGGTACGGCGGTCGATACGGCCCAATGCCGCAAATGGCGCCACCCCCAGTGGTGCGTCCGGTTGCGAGCGGGCCCCAAACCATCCTTGACGCCAAACCGCTTCGCTTCACGCTCTCTGTGCAAGCCGTCAAACTCAAACCCAAAACCAAGTAGCTCTGCATGGATTTTGTAAAGAAACATTACGAGAAAGTCCTGCTGAGCATCGTGCTGCTGGGCTTGGCCGCCGCTGCGGCCGCGCTTCCTTTGCAAGTCTCGCGCGAACGCGATCGGCTCGATGAGATCCGGCGTAACTTAACGGTCAAGGTCAAACCCAAACCTTTCAAACCACTGGACGATTGGCTTTCCACCAATAAAACCGCCTTGGCGAGGGTCGAGAGCCCAGTCAACCTGGAGCTCTCCGGACCGCATAACCTCTTCAACCCGGTTCAATGGAAAAAGATGCCGGACGGCCGGTTAGTGGTCATTCGCTACGGGTCGGAACTTGGGCCAGGCGCTCTCAAGATCAAACAGATTCGCGAGCTGAGCCTGACTGTTACATTCGACGGCGTGACGCAGGGTAGTCCAGGCGACCCGCCGAAATACCGCGTCATTGTTCGGCGCGAAACGGACAACAACCCGCGTGGCGACGAGCGGACCGTCAGCATGTCGACGCCGCATTTGAACATCTTTGATTTGATCAGCGTGCAAGGGCCAACTAACGAACCGACTGCCCTGGTGCTGAAGCTCAAAGACGATTTCGAGCCGATCACGGTCGCTAAGGATAAGCCGTATCAGCGGGTGGTGGGGTATGCGGCGGATATGGAGTATCCGCCGGCCAAGCAAACCTTGCACAACAAGCGCAAGGGCGACGAGGTCAAACTCGAACAGGATCCGGAGCGGTACAAAATCGTTGCCATAACTCGAAACGAAGTTGTATTGTCCGCAGACTCAAACAAACGACGATGGGTAATTAAGTACAATGCCAGCAACGCTACTGCCTCCACCAATCTCACGCGCTGAGTTCGCGATCTAAGCTTTTCAGTCAAAGGAAACCAAACCATGATTAAAGCTGCTACCCGTACTGTATTCATCCTGCTCCTGGTGGGAGCAGGGTGGACGCGCCTTTCCGCCCAGCAAGCCCCTGCCGAAGCGACTGCCGATACCACTGCTGAAATTGCTGCCCGCGAGGCCGTCCGGCGCCAGGCGGATGTTATCGAACTCCGCCGCACGCTCGAAGACGCCGCGCGCGTGCAAAAACAAGGCGAGCTCGCCCGCTCCGCCCAACTCTACGAGCGCGCTCTCAGCCTGATCCGCGACATCGGCGTTGGCGTCGATCAAGAGACGCGCGAAGCCATCTCCGGCATGTCCGCGGTACGGATGCGCCTGGCCGAACAAGCTCGACGCGTGGGTAACCTGGACGAAGCCGATGCCCAAGTGCGACGCGTCCTCGCGGTTGACCGCACCAATGCCGCCGCACTCAAGCTGAAGCAGGAGATCGATCGGGCTATCGCCGATCGCCGCGGCAAGGTCCCGAGCCGCGAGATTGCCGAACGGGTGCCCGAGGTGAAGAACGAGCAGATCGCCACTTCGACCCTCGTGCAGGATGGCCGCATGCTCATTGAAATGGGCAAGCTGGACGAAGCCGAAGCCAAGCTGCAGCAGGCCGTCCGCCGCAACCCGGAAGATCGAAACGCTTTCTATTATCTCAGCCTGATCAAGGAAGCCCGTTACGCCCAGGAAGCTCGCAAGCGCGAAATCTCCGCCAAGGACGCCTTGGTTGAAGTTGAAAAATCCTGGAACGCACCGGTCTCGCGAGAAAAGCTGCCCACGCCCAACCCATGGGCGACGACCAACCTGGTTTACACCAGCCCTGGCCGGACGATGATTTTTCAGAAGCTGGATAAGATCACTTTGAACGAAGTGCTGTATGACGGCTTGCCCCTCGGCGAAGTGGTGCGCGACTTGAACGAGCAGGCGAAAAAGCGCGATCCGGAGAAGATGGGCGTCAATATTATCATTGATCCCCATATCGACGTGCCGGTTCAAACCGTCCAAGCAGGCGGGATCGATCCGACCACCGGTCAACCGTTGCCAGCTCCGCCCCCGGCCGAGCGCGTGAACCTGAACGACGTCATTATCCGGTTGCACTTGAACAACGTCCGGCTCTCGGACGTGATCGATGCCGTTTCCAAAGTTTCTGAAACGCCGATCAAATGGTCCGTCCTTGACTACGCGGTCGTCTTTACCCAACGCGGGAACGAACCTCAGCAGCTCTTCACCCGCACTTTCAAAGTCAACCCGAACACGTTCCTGGAAGGTCTCCAGAGCGTGAGCGCTTCGCCCCTTGGTATTAGCGGCGGCGCCGGCGGCGCTGGCGGCGGCGGTATTGGTGGTGGTGGCGGCGGCGGACTGGGCGGCGGCGGCGGCGGGAGCATCGGGTTCGCTATTCCACGCGTCGACGTGACGGGCGCATCTGCCGGTGGTCTGGGCGGTGGCGGCCTGGGCGGCGGTATTGGTGGTGGTGGTGGTTTGGGCGGCGGCGGCGGTTTGGGTGGTGGCGGCCTGGGCGGTGGCGGTGTTGGTGGAATTGGCGGGGCCGGCGGCTTCGGTGGAATTGGTATTTCTGGCATCACCTATCAAACGCCTGCTTCCCAAATCATCACGATTGTCCGCAACTACTTCATCACTGCGGGCGTGGATTTCAATACGAACAATATTACGGTCGGCGGGTTCGGCGCTGGTGGCGTGGCGGGGGCGGCACCTCCGGGTAGCGGCAAGGCGCTCTTCTTCAACGATCGCACCGGGCTTCTCCTGGTTCGTGGCACGATGGAAGACTTGGATATCGTCGAGAAGGCGGTTCAAGTGCTCAATGTCGCGCCGCCCCAGGTCAGCATCGAAGCCAAGTTTACCGAAATCAGCCAGAGCGACGCGAAGGCGTTGGGTTTTGATTGGTTCCTCGGCAACTTCCTCATGAACGGTGGACGCATCGGCGGGCAAGCCGGCACCGCCCCATCATTCCAGGGCGCGCCTACTCCGGCCAATCCGGGCGGCATTTTCCCAGGCACAGGTCCGACCGCACTGAACCCGGCGGGCACGCTCATCCCGTCCCAAGCATCTGATACGCAGCTGACCGCTGGGTTGCGGAACTCGTCCGGCACCGGCGCGGGACAGACTCCGGCGGTGGCGACGATCACCGGTATCTTGACTGACCCGCAGTTCCGCGTGGTCATCCGTGCGCTGGAACAGCGAACGGGAGCGGATCTCTTGTCTGCGCCTCGCGTCACGACCCTGAGCGGTCGGCAAGCACAGATTCAGATCATCGAGCTGAAGAACGTCGTGGCTAACCAGAACTTCGGTGCGACCTCTTCCGGCGGCGGCGCAGCCACGGCGGCCCCGACCACTGGTCTGGGCACGTTCGGTGGCGGTGTTGCACAACAGGTTAACTACCAGCCAATCCCAGTGCCTCTCGGACCGACGCTTGACGTCATTCCGTACGTCTCTGCGGACGGGTTCACCATTCAGATGACCCTGATCCCGAGTTTGACGGAATTCCTCGGCTACGATGATCCAGGCCCATTCCTTCCCCAGGCTCAATCAGTGGCCGGTAATACTCTCGGCACTCCGTTGGTCGCACAGTTGCCCTTGCCCCGATTCCGCGCGCGCTCGGTGTTGACCACCTGCGAAGTTTGGGATGGCCAGACGGTGGTCCTGGGCGGGTTGATCACGGACAACGTGCAGAAGATCAAAGATAAGGTGCCGGTCTTGGGTGATATCCCCCTGTTGGGACGCTTTTTCCGCAGTGAATCGTCTACCAGCGATAAAAAGAACCTGATCATCTTCGTCACCCCGACGATCATCGACCCGGCGGGCAATCGCGTGAACCCGGAAGAGAGTTATCCGTACGATCCGAACGTGCCCAAGCCGCTGCCAGCTAAATTGCAAGCTCCGCCATCGCCATAAGCCCACGTTCTACCAAGGCGACCATCGACCCGATGTCGCGTATGGCAGTGAACATGCTTAAATTCAAAACGGTGCGAGCCAGCCAACCCAGGCATAGCCCTGCCATGCCGTTGGTCGGTCCGGATCCAGAGTTGCTGAACCCGAAAAAAGCGAGGTCAATTGTGCCGGGGGAACAATCGATCGACAATGGACCATCGCTTTGTTACAAGTCCAAAATCATATGTCTTCACTCGTGAGCGCCTGCAGAAAACTCGGAGTTCTAGCATGCCTCGGCGCTTGTCCGCTCCTGGTCCAGGGACAGGTGCAGTTTAATACCCAAGGCGGCGAGTTCCCGGTCGTTGGCGCTTTGGCCGGCGATCAGGTGTTTCCCGACGTCGCGTTGAACCCATATGGTGGTTATCTCGTCTGGCAGGACAACGCCACGGACGGGGATGGTTACGGCATCAGTGCTCAAAAAATTAATCGGAGCTTATCAGGCTCGCTCGGCACCTTCCGCGTTAATGCCAACGCGGCCGGTGACCAGATGATGCCGCGGGTAGCTCTGCTCACCGGTGGCGGCGCCGTCTTCGTTTGGCAGAGCGACATTCAGGCGCACAGCCAGGCCATCGCGCGCTTTCTTCGTCCCGACGGAACGTTCGTCGCAGGCGACGTTCAGGTCAGCAGCGATGCAGTCGATCAACAGTTAACTCCGGTCGTGGCTGCCTTGCCAGATGGGAATGCCTTGGTGGTCTGGAGCAGCGGAGGACAGACCGGCTCAATGCTCGATGTGCTGGCCCAGCGTTTCTCACCCAGCGGCGAGAAGATCGGCCCGGAAATTCTGGTCAACCAGACGACGCCATATAATCAGCGGAACCCAGCCGTGGCGACCCTTCCCAACGGCAACTTCATTGTCGTGTGGATTTCGGAAAAAGCCAAGGGCACGACTCAGAACCGGGACGAGAACGGCCAGGTCACCGACCCGACAGCAGGTCTCTCGTTGTTCGACATCGATGCGTATGCCCGAGTCTATCGTCCCGACGGAACGCCTGTTACTGATGAGTTCAAAGTTAACAGTGACGCCACGATCTGCGCTAACCCAAGCGTGAGCGCTGGCGCAGACGGGTTCCTCGTTGTCTGGGGCGGCAAACCAAACCGGATCACGATCGTATCTCAATTGAGTGATGGCTGGGACATTTTCGGCCGCGCTTTTTCTTTGGACTCAACGCCGAAAGGCGCCGATTTCAAAGTCAATAGCTACACTTACGGCGACCAGTTCTTTCCCAAAGCAACTTGCTTGAACGGCCTGCACTTCATCACCTGGACGAGCGCCGAACAGGACGGTTCAAGGGAAGGCGTCATTGCCCGCCTGGCGACCAGCAACGGTGACCTGGTTTCGCGCGAGTTCCGCGTGAATACAACCACGGTCAGCCAGCAGATGCACCCTGTGGTTACGTCAAATGGCGGCCAGGATTTTCTGACCATCTGGACCAGCTTCACCGGAATTCGGAACAGCTTCGACCTGTTCGCCCAACGCTATTCACTCATCAACAATCTGAATGCACCACCCGCTCCGTTTGCCTCCCCCCTCAGCCAGAGCAAACTGAGTGTGACCTGGGCGCCGCTCTCCGGCTACTCAGGCGTTCATTACGAAGTTTACCTGGATGGTTCCACCACACCTGCGGTGGCGGATGGCAACCAGTGGACCGCGACCGGGTTGTCCGCCGGCACCACCCATACTGTCAGGCTCGCTTACCGCCTCGATGATGGACGTCATTCCGCCTTGTCGGACAGCGTCACCGCCCGGACTTGGGGTGAAGATGGTAACTTCGATGGCCTACCGGACGATTGGCAATCGCTCTATTGGGGTAATGATTCAACCAAGTGGAAAGGCGCGTCCGACGATAGTGACGGTGACGGTGCCACCAACTTGCAGGAGTTTCTCGCCGGCACTAACCCAGCGGACGGTGCGAGTGTGCTGCGCACCGAAATTATCACCTCTTCGCAGGGGTGGCGGCTGCAGTGGAATACCCAGGCGGGGCTGATCTACCAGGTACAAACAACGGCGGACGGGACGACTTGGACCGATTTGGGCACGGCCCGGTTTGCGGCGGGTAGCGTAGATTCATTGCCGGTGGCAGCGAATAGCACTGTCGCTCTGTATCGAGTCATTCGAGTTCGATAACTTATGTCGCGAATATTTAAGAAGCTTGCGGTGGCCCTGATTGCGTGCGGCAGTCTGTACAAGACCGTGGCGTTTACACTTCTTGGCCCTTCGGCGCCGTGGCAAACTATCTCTCTAGGTTACGGAACTACGGCTCCGTTTCCGGCCGTAGGACTTGGTCAAGGTGCCGGCGTTGGTGGCCCGATGAACCTGGGAGACGAGTATCGCTGGAACGTGCCCACCATCTACTACGGGTTTTCTCCTGCATTCATGGACTTTTTTGGCCAACGTGGCGTGCAGGAAATTGAAAAGGCAATCGCGATCCTGAATAGGTTGCCTTCCATGGATTCGGCGAACCTTGACGATTTTCCGCTTCGGGCACAACGTCTAAATTTTCAAGCGCAGGCCTTAGGTCTCGTTGACGTAAAGTCTTACACGTTGTCGTACCTTGTTGAAACCATAGGAATCACAGATCCGACTCGTTACGTGTTTACGGTTCGAAATCGTTTCATTATTGGCAGCGCACCAACGAACTATTTGGTAATCAAACGGAATTTCGATCCGGTGACCTGGGAACCAAGCTCCTTTATTAACGGACAACTCTGGACCTATACTTCCATTATCGATAACCAAACGGCTCCCGTGACATTGGCGGTGAATGAAACGGTCGACCCGTTAGCCAATCAGGGCGCGATTAATGCCCCGGTTTCGTCGGGAATTGTAACCGATCGATTGCTCTTTGGTGGCTTTTGGACAGGATTGACCAGGGACGATGTTGGAGGACTGAAGTACATTTATCGCCGTAACAATTACAATGTTGAGGTGCCTCCTCCCGGCGCGACAAGGGCTGGACTAGGCGTCGTCACCTCCGGCGGCAGTTCCTCGCCTTGGACAATTCCGGTCATCACACCTCCTACCGGAACGACGGGAGGCGGAACCACGATTGGGGTTAATACCAATATCATCGGAACTGCTTTGCGTCCCGGAATCGGTTCCGTGCCCAAGTTTGTCCGTCTCGAATACGATTCGCAGTTTGGCTTCTTTCGGTCAAACACGGTGGCATTGACCGACCAAATCGTAACGAATGGCACGACCGTTTCCCAGGACCTCGTTCGCACCTTGACAATTCCTGACGTGCTTTTCGATGCCGGCGACTTGCAGCAGGGCGACGCATTTAACGGCGGCTATCAAGGATTCCTGAATGGTCAGCAACCGTGGTTGACAAATGGCGTACCCGATCCTGGAGCGGGGCACTTCGGTCCTGGTGTTATCCCGACGGCCGGGGCAATTCCCTCTTTTACCTTCACTCTGAATTCGGTCGGACCTGCGTTTTTTAGTGTCTACCCATTTCCTTTGAGTGAAGCTTCATCATTGCGATTATTTCGCTTTGCTTCGTATGACGGTACCACCAATGCACCGTTTATCTATCCGCAAGGCAGCTCGATTCAGGCGATTGAATCAGCTGTTCTGGGCGGCGGCGGTGGCGGCGGCGGAGGAGGTGGCGGAGTATCTCTTGTAAGCACCTGGACTCCGGCCGACCAGGTTCTCTTACCCGTAGGCAGCAATCTCGGCGGCGGAACGGGAGCTGCCACCGGCGGCGGAACGGGAACAACGCCCTAAGCAACGATTTGACAGGTCACGAACGATATGAAGTATACCCTCTCAAAATACTGTGCGGCGGTGCTCACGTGCCTGTTGCTGGTTGGAGGTAGCGCTGCCCAGACAATACCGATCTACGAAAACTTTGGTATTGTTACCGAAACGCCGCAGATCGATGCGACTGTTTTTGCCAATTACGGGACGTTCAGCGTTTTTAGTAGTCCACTGCCATACGATTTTACCAACACTCGCTACTTCACGAACCGGGGAACGATGAGCAGTATTCCAGGATTTCGATTTGAAACGGCGCTGAATTTGGGACCCTCTCAACCTGCGGTTAACTTTGTGAACGAGATCGGCGGTGTCGTTGAGGCCCAGGACACACTCGGCATCATTTCCGCGTTTTCAGGGCAAGTCTTGTCCCCCTCTTACCTGTTGGTTACAGCGGATAATATCGTTAACCACGGCTTCCTGCTGGCAGGCGCGGCTGGGCTGGTTCAGTTGGTCGGCAACAATGTGGATGTTAGCCGCGGTGGGCTTGGAATATCCCGAATCGAGGAAAGTTCCACCTTTAATGAGAGTATCACGCAGGGCACGTTTTTTCCTGATCCTGGAATTTATGACGCTTACTGGGGCGGCTACACCAACGGCGTCATGCAAGTTGGCCCTCTTCTGACCATTTCCAAAACCGCGACCAATGTCGCCTCGCCGTTGTTCACGGTGACAAACAGCTCGCAATCTGCCTTTGGCTTCCGGACCAGCCTCACCCCTCTCAAGAACCCAGTCTCCTCCGTCTTTACGAATGTTGGCGGGATGGACCCGACGTCCGGCAAACCCACCAACATCATGCGCCAGGCCGCTTTCGTCGCCTTCAGTGATACCAATTTCGTCGGCACGATTAAATGGGCACCGGCTTCCAGTCCACAGTTTCCAATGCAGACGGCGGTGGTCGAAATTAAGCTGCCGGAGACCAACGTCATAACGGGAGATCTGGAGTTTTCGACGCTCTACGTGACGGATACGCTCGCGTCGACCACCAACTACTTCATGATCACGAATCTGGTCAGTGCGCCCGAAACGTACTTACCCGCGACCCTAGCCGTAACGCGGCAAGCGCCGCTGGAATGGATCATTGCGGCGGGAGGAAAGGGGACGCTGACCAACACCTACTTTTTTGACTCGAAAGATACAAACTTCCTTCCGGTCGTCACCAATTTCTACGCCGCTTATTCGGCTTCCATTAGTGACCTTTCTTCTGAGCCACCCTCAGTTCCGCTGCTGGATCCGACAGATTTCCCCGGTCGAATCGAGATCAACGCGCAAAACCTAAACATGAACCGGACGCGGATTCGAGGCACCGGTTTGGTTTCGCTGCGCACCAGCAACTTGATCGGAGCAACCAACCTGGTAGTCGACGCCGAGAACGTGCTTTTCAACCTCGGCGTGACCAGTGGCAATTTGAACATTCAAGGCGTTCTGCCGGACGAGGTCGTCCGTCTTAACGGCACCTTGAGCGTGTGGAGTGCCCTTTGGACCAATTACCTTGGCATTGCCGTGACCAACCAGGTCCCTGATCCATCCGGAAGCGGCACCACCAACCAGGCGGGGTCGCAACTCGTGGAAATCGCTTATCACATGTTGATCGTCGATGCGACCGGTCTGCGCTCGACCAAACCGGTCATCATGCATGATCTCTTTCTGCAGGGTGACCAGGTTACCTTGAACGACAACGTGACGCTCACGCGGAACTACCTGATTACCTCTCCCAGCTTCACGCTCAATTCGAGATTGGTCTTGAGCACCAACGACTGGTACTCGACTAACGCGCCCAACCTTCGTTCCTTTACGATCGGCAAGGCAGGAAACCTGTTCGTATCGAACGTCGGGAATTTTGGCGAGGACATGCCCTCCGGCTACGACACGTTTAACAACAGCGGGAGTTTAGCCGCTAGTGGCCTCCTGATCCGCGCCAGCGACTTCAAAAGTTCGGGGGTATTAACCTCTCGCGTTGATGGACTCCTGATCGAAGCGCAGTCCGCTCAGTTCCAGGGCGCAAGCACAATGTCGGCCAATGACCTCCAGGTTTCGGCGGCGGACATTCGTTTCGATAATTCTACCAACATCGCGGCGGGAGTGCTGATCCTGAACGCGACGAGCAGCCTGGCCGACAGCGGTGGAGGGGCCAACAATTCGTTTCTGGCGATCAATGGCATACAACTGCCCACCAAACCGGCGTCAGGTGACCTCTTGGGCACGACCATCACGATTTCCGGCCCCCGCTTCGATCTAGTGGAGAGCGTTTGGGCGGGCGACGATCGTGGTGCGAGTGCGAATGGTTTCCAGGATAACGTCGCGATCGGGCATCTCGTTCTGGACGGTGGCACCGGGACAACGCTTTCGTTCCGCGGGCCAAACGGGCGGAATGGTATGTATGTTGACTTCCTCGAGTTCACCGGTTCGATCTCGAACTCCATCGTGGCAGGTGATCTCGGCGCAGGGCTACAAGTGGATCCGAGCTTAACCATCTATTTCGCCGACTCGAACTTGCCGGCGGATCAATTGGAACAGCAGTCTGGTGGCCGCCTCGTGCACGTCGACTTCGCCGGTCCAGGAAACTTCGTTCAGGTTCCGACGCGTTCCGGCGGGACAGTGCAGATGTCCGGTGTCGTGCGAAACAGCACCACGATTGATTCCGATAACGACGGCATCCCGAACGCCTACGATCCGTACCCGCTCGATGCGGACACGCCGCTACAGTTGAGCGGATTCCGCGCGAATGGGCAAACGAGCATTGCGCTATCGTGGCAAGCCCAACCTGGAGTGAATTACCAGGTCGAGTTCACCACCAGTGTTGCCAATCCAACTTGGCAGCCCTTATCCAGCTTTACCAACAACGAGTCGGCACCAAAAACAGCCGTTGTGCAGGATCAGCTTTCGGGCGATCACGCCCAGCGTTATTACCGGGTCCGGTCCGGCCAGTAGTCGGCCCGCGCGGTTTGCTAGCGCGCAGGAGAGGGGAACGGGGCAGGCTTGAGTTGGCAGCGTTGGAGCCATCGTGCATTCAAGTCCGTTTTTAAGGGGCTGCACCTTTGACAGGGTGCAGCGGTCGGGGTATTTACTTCCGAGTTGGTTAAGCAGCCGGATTCGGCGATCATTTCTCCTCCTGTTACTGCTGTTCTCCTTCGCTTTCCTTCATAAAACGCGCGCGGCGGATTTTGAGCCGCTCCAACTCGGCAAGGCCGCCGTGCACCCGACGCGCATACTGGCCAAGTATAAAGATGCAGCCAGCCTGCAGAATAGCGGCGCGAGTTTGCAAGCGCTGGGCTTGTCGATCCAACGCCAGTTCCAACTCGTCCCGGGCCTGGTCGTTCTCGATTCGGCCGACAACGCGCGGCAAATGAAGGTCGCGACTGTGCCGGAAGACCCGGCGCGTGTTCTTCTCGATCGCATCCAGGCGTTGGAAGAATCCGGCGCGTTTGAGTATGTCCAGCCGAGCTACATTTATCACAGCCTTCTCGTCCCGAACGATAGCAGCTTTACCGATGGCACCCTTTGGGGGTTGCGCAACACCGGCTCAGCTGGCGGCGTTCGCGGTGCTGACATCGGCGCCGTCGCGGCCTGGGACCTGACCACCGGCTCGACCAATGTGATCGTCGCGATTGTCGACAGCGGCATTCGCTATTCGCACCAGGAGTTGTCTCGGCAAATGTGGCGCAATCCAGGCGAGATCGCCGGCAACGGCTTGGACGACGATAAGGACGGTTGGATCGATAATGTTTTTGGGATCAACGCGGTCACCCGGTCGGGCGATCCTTTCGATGACAACGATCACGGCACACACGTCGCCGGCATTATCGGCGCCGCCGCGAACGATGGAAATCCCCACGTCGGCGTCGCCTGGCACGTCCGCCTGATGGCCTGCAAATTTCTCGCCGCGGATGGGTTCGGGACCAGCGACGATGCGCTCGCCGCGATCGATTTTGCCGTCAAGAATGGCGCTCGCGTCATCAATGGCAGTTTCGCGGGCGGCACCTTCGAACGCGCTTTTCTGGACGCACTGATCGAAGCGCGGAAGGCTGGGGTTCTTTTCGTGGCGGCGGCCGGGAACGATTTTTCCGATAACGACAGCTATCCTGTTTACCCCGCCTCGTATCAACTGGACAACGTCATCGCTGTTGCCGCTATCGATCGGCAGGATCACCTCGCTGATTTCTCGAACTACGGCCGTGGGACTGTTCACCTGGGGGCGCCCGGTGTTGATATCTTCTCTTCCATCGCCCTTTCTGACGCCGCCTACGAGACTTTTAGCGGGACGAGCATGGCGGCCCCGCACGTCGCGGGTGTGGCCGCACTTCTCCTCGCCAAATATCCCAACGCTTCTGTTCCCGAGCTGCGGGAACGGTTGCTTTCCACCGTCGTGCAAGTTCCCACCTTGGCGGACAAGACGACGACCGGCGGGCGCGTCAATGCGTACCGCGCGCTTTCCGCGACTCCAGACGGGACAATGGAGCTCGCTTTTGATCCGCCGGAAAACAGCGACCTTTCCGCCCGCCGGCCGGTGCCGTTCTACGTCACAGTCACCGACCTGAGCGGTGTGACCAATGCAACGGTCCGGGCGCGGGTCGATGGCGCCGCCGGCGACGTGGTCTTCCAGAACAACGGGGTATCTCCGGATTTCAAAGCCGCCGACGAAGTTTACAGCGCGACCCTGACGCTGCCGACGGCCCCAGGCGCCTTTCAGATCACCTTTACCGTCGAAGCGCCGGGAAAAACCAACATCGTTCGCACCGTCAACTACAACATCGCGTCGCCACCTTTGAACGACAACTTCGCCGACGCGCTCGAGTTTCCTTCCGAAGGCGGCACGCTGCAGTGGACCAATCGGTTCGCCACCATTGAAACGAGCGAGCCGAAGCACGCCCAGATCCCGTCCGTGGCCGCGTCGGTTTGGTGGAATTGGACCCCGCGAACGGACACGCCCGTGATCGTCGACACGACCGGCAGCGCTTTTGACACTGTCCTAGCTGTCTACACCAACAGCACGCTCCAAAGCCTGAAGGAAGTCGCCTCCGCCGACGACGCCGGCAGTCACAAACAAGGATATGTCACCTTCAATGCCCGCGCCGGGATCGTTTACCATATCGCCGTTGCCGGTTTTTCGGCGGCGGACGTCGGCGTCATTCGGCTCCGGGTTGAACCAGGTGGCGGCCCCGACGTCATCCCTCCGCTGGTGATCGTTACCAGCCCCGACACGGGCCTGGTCGTTACCAATACGACAGACGCAAAGATCGTCGTGAGCGGCACCGCGATCGACCCGGCGCCAAACGTGACTGGAGTGCGCCAGGTCCAGGTGCAGGTCAATCGAGACGTGGCTAGCACCGCCATCGGCACCACCAATTGGTCCAGCACCGTCCTCCTGCGCGAAGGTCAGAACCGAATCAAAGTGGTCGCGACCGATTTCGCCGGCAACGCTTCGCCGACCAAGAACATCGTGGTGACTTACCGGCCGCTGATCAGCCCGAACGACGATATTACCAACGCCATCCCGATCCTCGGCACCACCGGCACCATGACTGGCAATAACAGCCGCGCCACCAGGCAATCGGGCGAACCGACCCACGCAGGCAACGCCGGTGGCAAGAGTATTTGGTGGTCGTTTCAGCCCACGCTCGATGGCGTGCTTTCTTTGAGCACGGCCAACTCTAGCTTCAACACGCTGCTCGCTCTTTACTCCGGCGCCGCTCCCCAAATGAGTGCGCTTGCGCCCCTGGCCAGCAACGATGACGCCCAACCGGACGTCGATTTCAGCAAAGTTGCGGCGGCGATTAAAGCTGGCGAAACCTATTACATCGCGGTGGATGGCTTCGGCGGAAGCACCGGCCTGGTGCAGCTCGCTTACAGCTTTGTTCCCGCCACCGTTTGCAGTCTTAAAATCGATCCGAGCGAAGGCGGTTCCGTCCTGGCCGACGGCAAGTATTTCGAGTCCGGAGCGCAACTGACCCTGACCGCGACGGCTGATCCGTTCTACTACTTCGACCATTGGGAAGGCAGCGTCACCTCCACCGAGAATCCGTTGCACCTGCAGATTATGCACAACCTGCAACTCGTTGCTCGGTTCCGCGCCCAGGAATTCTCCGATGGTTTCGAATCGGGCGACCTCAAGAAGCTCGCCTGGAAAACATCCGGCAATTTGCCTTGGGCGGTCCAGGGCAACATTGTGCAGGCCGGAAAGTTCGCGGCTCGATCTGGCGCCATTACCAATGGCCAGAAGAGTTCGCTCCAACTCACGAGCGTTTGCCGGGCGGGCACTGGTTCGTTCGCCGTCCGGGTCAGTTCCGAACCGACCTGGGATGTGCTCGGGTTTTATCTGAATGGCCGTGAACTGGTGCGCTGGTCCGGTGAATCCGGTTGGACCAACTTTACCTTCAATGTCCCGGCAGGCACGAACACGATGGAATGGCGTTACTCCAAAGATCATCTCAACAGCGCCGGTTGGGACGGCGCCGCGATCGACAGCCTTGACCTGCCGCTGGCCATGCCGGTGGACGCGTCCACTCCCGCGAAGCTAGTCTTGCAACGGTTCGCTGACGGCGAGTTCCAGCTCAATCTCGCTGGGCAAACCGGTCAAACGTACCAGATTCAAAGTTCGCCGGACCTGGTTTCCTGGCAAACCGTGTCGACCAACGTTGCGCGCGCCGGGGCGGTGCGCTGGGATAACCACCTGTCCGGTTCCGTTCCGCGACTCTTCTACCGTGCGATCGTTCCGTAATCGAATAGGAGCGCCGGATTCATCCGGCATCCGGCACTTCTCGATGGGAGCGCCGGATTCATCCGGCATCCGGAATTTCTCGATAGGAGCGCCGGATTCATCCTCCATCCGGAACTTCTCAAAAGGAGCTCCAGGCTTACCCGGCATCTGAAACTCTCAAATGCCAGATAAAGCTAACCCCCTGTCTTCCCACTCCTTCGCGTATTGCCGGCCTGGTCCTCGAGGGCCCATCCAGGACGGCTGGACTCGAACCCTGCAACCGACATTTCCCAAAGACATTCCGTAACAACCCTCCCTTCCTATTTGCTAGTGTGATTTCCACGCAGAATGCGTGAAAATGATGCGCATGAAGCTCATCGGACTGACCGGCGGCGTCGGGATGGGGAAATCAACCGCATCCAAACTCCTGGGTGCGCTTGGTTTAGCCATTTTGGACACCGACGCCGTCGCCCGCCAGGTGGTTGAACCTGGCCAACCCGCTTTAACCGAAATCGCCCAACATTTCGGTCCGGACATCCTCACGGTGGACGGGACCCTTCGTCGCGACGAGTTAGCCCGTCGCGTCTTTGCCGACCAAACCGAACTGCGCACCCTCGAATCCATCCTGCACCCACGGATCCGCCAGGAATGGCAAACGCGGGTGGCGCAATGGCGCGCTGAAGAGCTCCCGGCCGGTGTGGTGACCATTCCGTTGCTGTTCGAGACGGACGCTGCCAGCGCGTTCGACAAAGTAATCTGTGTTGCCTGCTCACGAACGACCCAGCTGGAACGTCTACAACCGCGCGGTTGGACTCCAGAACAGATGGCGCAGCGCATCCAGGCGCAATGGCCGATCGAGAAGAAGATTGCGGCTGCTGATTTCCTGGTGTGGTCGGAAGGGGAGGTTAGCGTTCTGGATCAACAGCTTCGCCGGATTTTAGACACGCTCGGCCTGTAAACACCTTCCATTCGTGTCACCCTCTTCCCGACCCGGCCTTTCGTGTCTGTCACGGCTTCGGCGCGCTGGAGCTGTTCCCATCCGTGGCGCTAGTGGCTGCCGGTTTGATGGTCGAAACGGCCGAGGGGCTACGTTGGGCGAGCTGCTTTTCCAGGTCCGCGAAGCGGCGGATGAGATCGGGCAACTGCTGCAGGGCAAGTAGCTGCCGCTTCATTTGCCGGTCGGGTTGAGCTGGGTATCCGAACCACTTCTGCCCGTCGCCAATATCGTGCATGACGCCGGACTGGGCCGCCACTGTCACCCGGTTGCCGATCTTTAAGTGTCCCGCCAATCCGACCTGTCCCGCCAGGATGACATAATTCCCCAGCTTGGTGCTCCCGGCGACGCCCGCTTGCGCCACGACCAGGCAGTTATCGCCGATCACCACGTTGTGGGCGATCTGCACCAGGTTATCGATCTTCGTTCCTTTCCCGATCACCGTCGGGCCGAGCGCACCGCGATCGACTGTGACATTGGCTCCAATCTCCACGTCATCGTGGACAATCACATGCCCGATCTGCGGCACCTTCCGGTGCACGCCCCCGTCCAGGACATAACCGAACCCATCCGACCCGATAATGCTGCCGGCGTGAATCCGCACGCGATTCCCGATCTGGGTTCGCGGATAGAGCACGACGTTTGGAAACAGGTGCACGTCGTTCCCCAATTGGCATTCCGGTGCGAGATGATTGCCGCCTTCCAGCACGCAGTTCGCCCCAACCCGCACCCGCTCTCCCAGGACGCAGCCCGGTCCGATCCAGGCGCTCGGATCCACTTGGGCCGAGCCCGCCACCACGGCTGAGGGGTGGATGCCCGGGGCAAACTTCGGTTCGGGAAAGAACAGCGGCAGCACCTTGGCAAACGCAATCCGCGCGTTCGGCACACGGATCAGGACTTTCTCCGACGAGGTGAACTTCCCGTCCACGAGGATAGCGGCCGCGGCGCTTTGCTGGGCGCGGGCGAAATAGCTTTCGTTTTCGGCGAAGGTCAGGTCGCCATGGACGGCACTGCCGGCGGGAGCGAACCCGGTCAGCCTGGTGGATCCGTCTCCAACGACTTCGCCTTCAAGGTGGGCGGCGATTTCGGCGGCAGTAAAGGCCATAACAAGATGTGAGGGAGGAGACGGTTCAGATTCCGCGTTCCTGGATAATGGCGTTACGTTCGCCGAGCACGATGACCTGCGGCTGCCATTTCTTCGCCAGGGCAGCATCCACCACCGTGTAGCTCATGATGGTGATGCGGTCCCCGGGTTTACCCAGGTGCGCGGTGGCGCCGTTGAGCACGATCTGGCCGGTGCCGGCCGGGCCGGGGATGGCGTAGGTCTCGAAGCGATGGCCATTGGCCAGGTTGCTGCAGAGGATCCGTTCAAAAGGGAACAGGCCGACCTTTTCCATCAGGTCGGAAGAAATGGTCAGGCTGCCTTCGTAATCCACGTGCGCGCCGCTGACTTGAGCGCGGTGAATCTTCGATTTCAGGACTTGAATCTGCATACATCAACTGAACCAAGGCTGGCGCACGCGTCAATGGCAACACTAATGGCCGCGGTCATTTCCGGAGGACAAACGCGGTCGAACACATGGTGCGGGCCCGGTTTCAAGTCATTTCGTTGACTTGAATTTCTGCCAGAACTATAAAGTCGGTGATGACTAATTCAACACCTACTTATCCCGTATGACTGAATCCAGAAGAACGTTACGTGTTGCTCTAATCGGCTGCGGCTTCATGGGTAAGGCGCACTCGAATGCCTGGCGCCAGGCCACCCACTTCTTCCCCCTTAAAGCGGACGTCGAGTTGCATACGATTTGCGGTTGTCGCGGCGAAGCCAAAACGGTCGTGCCCACCGCCGTCGCCAAGTGGGGTTTTAAAAACGGCTCCACTAACTGGCGCGAAGTCATCAAATCGCCCGAGATCGATATCGTCGATATTGTGGCCCCGAACCATGTTCACGCCGAAATCGCCATTGCCGCTGCCCAAGCCAAAAAAGCCATCCTCTGCGAAAAGCCGCTCGCGCTGAACACCAAGGAATGCGCCGAGATGCTTTCCGCCGCCAAGAAAGCCGGCATCATCAACATGGTCATGCAGAACTACCGGCGCGTTCCGGCGGTGGCCCAGGCCAAGAAGATGATCCAGGAAGGCGCGCTCGGGACCATTTATCATTATCGCGCCCGCTACGCCCAGGACTGGATCACCGATCCCAATTTCCCGCTCGTCTGGCGTTTGCGTAAGAATGTCAGCGGCAGCGGTGCCCATGGCGATATCAACGCGCACATCATCGACCTGGCTCGTTACCTCGTCGGCGAGTTCAAAGAAGTCTGCGGTCTCATGCACACCTTCATCAAGAAACGCCCGCTCGAAGATAAGGACGCCAGGGCCGGCGGCCTCGGCGGCCAAGGCACCAAGAAGATGGGCACCGTCACGGTCGACGACGCCGCCATGTTCATCGGCCGGTTCCAGAATGGCGCCCTCGCCAGCTTGGAAGCGACCCGCTTCGCGCTCGGACGCAAGAACCAGATCTCGTTCGAAATCAATGGCTCCAAGGGCAGCCTCTACTTCGACCTGGAAGATCTGAACCGGCTCCAGTACTTCGACAATTCGAACCCGGTCGATCGCCAAGGGTTCCGCGACATTCTCGTCACGCAACCTGGTGGCATTCATCCGTATGTCGGACAATGGTGGCCGCCCGGGCACATTATCGGGTACGAACATTCCTTCGTGCATGCCGTGGCTGATTTCGTCAACGCCGTCGTGGAGAATAAGCCGGTCAAACCCGATTTCGAAGACGGTCTCAAGAATCAAACAGTCCTGGAAGCGGTCGAAGAATCCGCTCGGACAAGAGAGTGGGTCAAGATCTAAGACGAAGACTTGTTCTCGTCGTCTCTTGGCAGAGGAGCGCCGCGTTGACGCGGCATCAGGAATAAACAACCTGATGCCGAGCTGACCCCGGCGCTCCTTTTACGTCCGAACCGGAGCGCAAATGTCCGTCCCCCGCCTTGTTCATCGAGGCGAGCGAGCCGGGAAGCGAGCGGGACATCGAGGTCATTCCCCCAGAATCAAATTTTGGAATTGGGTTTTCCGTGTCTTTGTGACCGTGTGTTGAACCGATCTTTTTGTAGATCTTCGTTACCATTTGCTTAAAAATCTCCATACTTCTTCCGTGAAACCTCTCCGATTCGCCATCGTCGGTTGCGGCGGCATTAGCCTCCAGAATCATCTTCCCGGGCTCGCTCTTTGTCCTGAAACTCATGTGGTCGCCCTGTGCGACACGGACGAGGCGTGCCTGGAAAAAGCCCGGCAACAGACCGGCGTTAAAACAGTCTCGACCCGCTACACGGAAATCGTCCAGCGCGACGACGTCGACGCGATCATCATTGCCACGCCGAACATCACTCATCGGCCGATCGCCCTGGCGGCCATTGCGGCGGGTAAACATGTCCTGTGCGAAAAGCCGCTCGCCTTGAACTACCCCGATGCCCTGGAGATGGCCGAAGCGGCCGAGAAAGCGAACGTGCGCAACATGACGGCGTTCACTTACCGTTTTGTGCCGGCCATGCGCTACTTGCATCACCTGGTCCAACGCGGGGACTTGGGGCAGCCGTACCATTATCGTTCCTGTCGCTTGCAGGATTGGGGCACGCGCAATCTCGGTTGGCGCCAGGTCAAGAAGTTGGCCGGCACCGGCGAATTGGGCGACATGCTCAGCCACCGCATCGACTTCGCTCACCTGTTGATCGGCCCCATGACTCGCCTGGTTGCTAATCTCAAACAGATCGTCCCGATGCGTGGCGGCGCGCCGAGCGACCTGGAAGATTGGGTCGCAATCCTGGCCGACTTTCAGGCAGGTGCCACCGGTGTTTTGGAAAGCAGCAAGCTCGCTTCCGGCAGAAATGAAAGCTGGCGCAGCCTCGATTATGTCGAGATCAACGGCTCCGAGCGTTCCTGCGTCTTTATCACCGGCGAATGGAATAAGCTGCAAACCGGGAAGGTCGGAGGCCCCGGGCTCGAGACCATCACGATTCCCGAAGAGTTTTGGACCTGGCCAGGCAGTCCGCGCGACGCGCGCCAGGGCGACCCGCTCGTCACGTTCCGCTACGATCAGGCGTGGGAGTTCGTCGACGCCATCCGCAACCAGCGTCCGTGTCGTCCGACCTTCCGCGACGGCGCGCGTGCGCAAGCTGTGCTCGACGCCGCGGTCCGTTCCGCCGAAACTCGGGCCTGGGTTGATTTACCCTCTCTATGATCAAGACTGCGTTGGTGACGGGTGCCGGCAGTGGAGTGGGGCAGGCAGTGGCCGTGCTCCTGGCCCAGCAAGGCTGGCGTGTCGGGTTGATCGGACGCCGCGCCGCGACTCTCGACGAAACGGTCCGTAAAGCGGGCCCGGCCGCCAAGCAATGTTTGCCTTTACCGTGCGATATCCAGGATCGGGCGGAAGTGGAAAGCGCCGCCCAACGCGCTTTCGACATGTTCAGTGAGCTCGAAGTCCTGGTGAACGCCGCCGGAACGAATGCCCCCAAACGTTCGCTGGAAGTTCTGTCCCTGGACGATTATCACGCCATGATCAATACCAACCTGCATGGCGCATACTATTGTGTGCAAGCGGTTCTGCCCCGCATGCGCGCGCGTCGGAGCGGCACGATCGTTAACGTCGTTTCCGACGCCGGCAAGCAAGCCAGTCCCAAAGCCGGTCCCGCTTACGTCATGAGCAAGTTCGGCCTGGCCGGGTTGACCCAAAGCATCAATGCCGAAGAGCGCGGCAACGGGATCCGCGCCTGCGCCGTTTTTCCGGGGGATATCGACACGCCATTGCTGGAAAAGCGTCCCAGTCCACCGAACGCAGAAGCCCGGGCTAAGATGTTGCGGGCCGAAGACGTGGCTGAATGCGTTTTGTTGGCGATCAACTTGCCGGCTAGGGCGGTCATTGAAGAGCTGATCATTCGACCGCGATAAGTTCAGTCCCGTCTTACTCGTACTCGTAATCGTAATCTCGAAAGGAGGAGGACGAGGTCGAAGGAGGAGGACGAAAGAGGGCGGGGGTTAGTCCATTTTCCTCAACTGCATCTTCAGAATCTTCCCGGTTGCGTTACGCGGTAACTGAGGCAAAAAAACCACCCGTTTTGGCACTTTATAATCCGCGAGCCGTTCTTTGAGGAAATGGAGCAAAGCGCGTTCGTCCAAAGGGGCGTCGTCTTTGCTCGCGACGAACGCCAGCGGTTGTTCGCCCTTTCGGGCGTCGGGCACACCCACTACCGCCGCTTCTTTTACCCCTGGAAACTGGTAGAGCACCTCTTCGACTTCGCGCGGGTAAACATTGATCCCGTTAACCAGGAGCATGTCTTTCTTACGGTCGGTAATGTAGAAATACCCGTCTTCGTCCTGATACCCTACGTCCCCGGTCAGTAACCATCCGTTCCGGAGTGCTTTGGCTGTTTCTTCCGGCTGCTGCCAGTAACCCCGCATCACGTTCCCACCCCGGACACAAATCTCTCCAACTTCCCGCACTGGAAGGAGTTCCCCCGCATCGTTCTGCACACTCACCTGCACGCCGGGGACCGGGACGCCGATCGAACCGGCTTTCCAGGGGCCCTGGATCGGGTTCATCGACACCACCGGGCTGGCCTCGCTCAAACCGTATCCTTCCAGCAATGGGATCGGAAACCGCTGGTTGAACTCGCGCAAAACCTCGTGCGGCAGCGGCGCGGCCCCGCTAATGCAAAGGCGGAGCGACATTCTTTCCGGAACCGGGGCGTTGGCCAATGCCCGAAAGAACTGGGGAATGGCCGGCAGAATGGTCGCTTCACGTTCCAACGCTTCCTGGACGATGCTCTTGGGGGATTGAAGCGATTTGATCAGGACGAGCGACCCACCGACGAGTAACGGCAGTAAGATACCGACCGTCAGCATGAAGCTATGGAACATCGGCAGCACCACCACGAACCGATCGAAGCTGATCGCCTGCAGCATTTTCCGACAGCTCTCGACATTATGCAGCAGGTTGCCATGAGTCAGCATGGCGCCTTTCGGACGTCCAGTCGTGCCGGACGTATAGATAATTACCGCCAGGTCTTCTTCCGTCTGGACCGCCTGCATCAAGCCGGCCGTTTTGTTCCCGGGCAATCGGCTCAGCTCTTCAATCGTAACGATCTGGAGACCAAGAACTTTTGCTTGAAGCTCTCCAAACGCTTCGCTTAAGCCGGTTTCGCTGATCATGACCCTAATCCCGGCGTCAGCCAGAATATGGGTGACCTCGTCCGGTTTCAGAAAGTTGTTGATCGGAACAACTACCGCGCCCGCGAACCATGTCCCAAACAGGCAAGGAACGAACTCAGGCCGGTTCTTCAGCCAAAGTCCAACCCGTTCGCCCGGTTGGATCTGCAGCTGTTCCTGTAAGTACCGACCGATCTCGAATGACTCTTGCAGGAAGGCGGCATAGGTCACTTCGAGGTCGCCCCAGAACAGCGCTGGTTTTGACCTGTGTTGATCGACCGAAGCCGCGAACGCCGATGCCAGATTCATGAGTCAGTGCGGGTAAAACTCGGCTAGAATAGAAGGTCGAACTGGACAGGGTCAAGCGGCTGAAACGGCGAAAACTGAGGTGAAAAACAGCGGTTCACCGCAAGTTGATCCGTAGTAAACACAGAGTAAACACAAAGTAGACACAAAGTAGACACAAAGATCACCCAAAGTAAACGCGAACACCTTCGAGTGTGCTTCGCATTTACTTCGGGTTATCTACGTGTGTTCAGTGCGTTTAGTGCGGAAGAAGAAGCGACGGACGGGCCGGAGTCGCTATTGGTATCGGCACCGTTCCTCAATACGCTGTCATCATCAGGTTTCCATCGTGTCCCCCCTCGGTCCAACCTTCGTCAGCATCGTCACGACGCGAACGGCAGATCCCATGCACGTTGTTTCGATCCCGATCCCGATTCGATTTCCGATTCCGACGCCGACTCCAATCGGTTTACACGACAGTCGGCGGACTTATCCTGCTTGGCTCGGCGTGATCAAAGTGGGTGAGGCGATGACACCTGGCCCTTCTCCGCGCGGAACGTGAAATCAGGCTCGCGATGCCCCCGGCGTTATGCTCAACTCAACGACGGCGATGAGACCCTATTTGCTTGCGTTACTTAGCGTGCTTTGTTTTGTGGCGGTCGGCCAGGAAAAGAGCACCTCTCCAGCCGGCGACCTCCCCAAAGATATCGAAGCGCAGGAACAGTACGTCCTGCTATCCGCCAAGGTCAAAAGCCTGGCGGAAGTGCAGGACCTGGTGCTCAAACAACAACAGCTCATCTTGCAAAACCTCGAAAAGCTTCGAGGCGACCTGGATGCGCTCAAAACGAACCAGTCCAGCGGCGTCACTCGGGCAGATTTGCAAGCGTGCCTGGCCCGGCTTGACCAGGTCCAAAGCCAGGTCCAGAGCCTTCGCGAATCGAATGTGCTTGCGCGGATCGCCCAGGAGCTGCCCCCCCGCACCGCTGCTGCCGAACCGCGAACCAATGCCGACACGAACGTCATTCGCGGATTCCGATTCGAGCCTTATAAAGTATTGCCGGGCGATACGCTTTCCAAAATCGTTATCCGGGTGAACGACATGCTCGATCGACGGAACATGGCCCGCGTCAGCCAGGAACAGATCGAACACTCGAACCCGGGATTGAGCCCGGATAAAATCCGGGTTGGCCAAACTATCCTGATACCGCTCTTGGACAAACCGTAGCCCTTGGGTATCGAACAGGTCGGGTGAATAAAGCTGTGGGCGATCAGCAAAACAAAACGGGCGAGCAGGGGAACGGCACCCCGTCCGAACCGCGCTTGCCGTGGTACTGCTATAACCGGTTGGTCGCGCGGTTGTTCCCGTTTAAGCGGCCGGCTCTACTGGTTCTCTCTTACCCGCGCAGCGGATCTTCCTGGGTCGGCAAGATCCTCAGCTTATCGCCGGACGTCGCGTATCTGCGCGAACCGATCAACCAGGGTTACCTGAACCAATTCAAAAGCGGGCCGCCGCGCGAATCGGTGGTTGATCCGGATGTCGATGACCAAACGCGCGATTTATACACCCGCCTCACAGACGACGCATTTGTCGGGATTCCACCCAGAGACGTCCCCGATGCAATCGAGAACGCCGCTGATTTTCATCCCTTCCGGCGGACGAAAAAGCGGCTGTTGCTGAAGGAGATCAATCCGTTGGCGGGTCAATTGTTCGTCCGGCGCCACGCACCGGTCGTGGTCAACCTGCTTCGCCATCCGGCGGCGGTAGCCGAGAGTTACCATCGGCTCGGCTGGTTGGATGGCAAGTTCGAGGCGTTTGGATTGGAATATGGAACGCACCTGTTGAATGCGCTGCGGGCGACTGAGAAATCGACCCATGTGAACGTTCGGTATGAAGACTTGGCGCATCAACCGGCGGATCAGTTCGGACGGCTCTTTGCCGAGCTCGGCATCCGCCCGCCTATCAACTTCAACCAGGTGCTGGAGGAGTACTGTCAAACTGGCAAGGAACCGGCCAACCCGTATGAGATCAAACGCGCCTCGAGCCATGAAGCGGATAAATGGCGCAAGAAACTGAGCCCGGCCGAAATTGCGGCCGTGCGGCAGGGCTACGATCAGACCGGACTGAAGTATTACCGGGACGCAGCGGACTGGACTTAGCGATTTGAGAGCCAATGGCTCTCAAACGACTAAATGCTTAAGCGGCAGTTGTTTAAGTCGTGAGTGAGCGCTGCTTCCAATCTCTCGCCTCGCGCGTTTGACGAGCGGGGAGAGAGTCGAAAAGAGGGGCTTTATTGTCCGACAGTTGCGCTCGCATGCTGCTCAGCGCCAGGCGTGAACTTCAACGCGCTCGCAGCCCGATTCGAACTTCGCACCAATGGATTCGGAAATAATCCGAGGAACAACATCCCGGCGATGCAGGCGCCCAAAGCCCACCGGGTCGGACTGGAAAGGCGCAAACTGGTCAACGACGAACTGCCTTCCGACCAGTAAATGGCGCGCACCACCCCGAGGTAATAATAGAACGAGATGACCACGCCAACGATCGCTATGCCGACCAACCAGTAGTAAGCCGGTTGCAAAGCCCCACGTTCCAGGATCGCGCGCAGGAGGAGAAACTTGCCGAAGAAACCGGCCAGGGGCGGAATACCCGCCAACGAGATCATGGCCATCGCGAGGCTGACGGCGAGCAAAGGCGAGCGCTGATGCAGTCCGGCCAAGGCGCTGATATCCTCGCCTTCCACTTCGCGCAGGGCGATGCAGATCACCAGGAACGCGGCGAGGACGGTGAAGAGGTAACCGCCCAGGTAATATAAGATCGCGGAAGAGCCGGCCAGGCTCATGGCCGTTACACCGAGCAGCATGTAGCCCGCATGCGCGATGCTCGAATAACCCAGCAACCGTTTCAGGTTCCGTTGCGGAATGGCGCACAAGTTCCCGTAGAGAATAGTGATCCCGCAAACGATCATTAGCAACTTGCTCCATTGCATGGTCACTTGCGGCACCGCCCCGAATAGCACCCGCAGCAGGAGAACGAACCCGGCCGCTTTTGAACCAACCGCCAGAAAGGCTGTGGTTGGGGCAGGGGACCCTTGATAGACGTCCGGCGCCCAGATCTGCACGGGAAACGCCGCGATCTTGAATCCGAGCCCAACCAGCACGAGCAGGATGCCTAGCAGGAACAGCGCGTTGGTGGCGAACGACGCGTTTTGCGCCAGGAGCACGTCGAAGCTGGTGGTGTTGGTCACCCCAAAAACCAAGGCAATCCCGTAAACGGTAAACGCGGTCGAAAGCGCGCCCAAAATCAAATACTTCACCCCGGCTTCGAGCGACGTTATCCGGCTCCGCTCGAAACTGGTCAGGATGTAAAAGGTGACCGTGATCAGCTCGAGCGAGGCAAAGAGCATCATGAAATCGTTCGCGGACGATGCAAACATCATCCCGGCCAAAGCGAAGAGGAGCAGCGCGTAATACTCGGCAATGCCGCTCCGAATGCGCTCGGCGAACTCCACCGCCATGATCAGGACCAGCGCGGCTGAGAGGAGGAAGAACCGTTTGAAGAACAAGCTCAGTCCGTCGAGCACGTACATGTGGCCGAAGGCAAAGCGCGGTTCGTCCACTTGAAAGTAAAATGAGCCGAGAAAAATCAGGCCGACCCCGCCGGCGGCAATGTAGCCCAACTGCCGTTTCCGTTCCGGGGGCAACCACAAGTCGGTCAGCAGCACTCCTAACCCCAGGAGCACGACCGCGATTTCCAATAGCATCAGCGAAGTATTCATCAGGTCACGGGCGGCCCGGGTCGACGATGGCTTGCACGGCCGGTGCAACTGGCGCGCCGGCCGGGGCGGGCGTCGGCGCGTTTTGCGCGGCGGCAGCGTTCAGAATTGCTTGTGCGCTCACTTTGACACGGTCGGTGAGCAAGCGGGGCACCATTCCGAAAAGGAGCAGACTCGCGAGCAACAAAGCAAAAGGCAATCGCCGCCACGGATCCGTCGCGTCGCGCGCCCCGGTCCAACGATCGTTCACCGGCCCATGCAGGATGACGCGCACAGCGCGCAGCATGTAAACCGCCCCGATGATCAGCCCGCCCCAAACGGCCAGGACGGTGATCCAGGTCCAGCTGGTCCATGCGCCGAAAAAGACCATCACTTCACCGATGAAGTTGGCAAAGCCGGGCAGACCGCAACCGGCGAACGCGGCCATGACCAGGACCGTTCCGATGAACGGTAGCGGGCGGAGCAGCCCGCCCATGTCGGACATGGTGAAGGTTTTGGTCTGTTGATAAAGGTAACCGCTGATGGCGAAGGTCAGCGCCGCCAGGAACCCGTGCGCGACCATGATCAAGGTGGTGCCGGTCAGCCCCACCACGTTCAAGCTGGCGATGCCCAGGAAGGCGAAGCCCATGTGCGCGACGCTCGAGTTGCCAATCAGCAAGTTGAAATCGCGCTGCCGCATCGCAACCAGCCCAACGTAAAGGATGTTGCCCAGGCAGAGTAGCGCCAGCAGGTGCATCCAGGTCCGCGCCGCCTCAGGCAGCAACGGAATCGCAATCCGGATCAGGCCGTAAAGTCCAAACTTCTTCAGCACGCCCGCATGCAGCATTGCGGTCGCGGTCGGTGCGGCGCCGTAGCCGAGCGGCGCCCAGGTGTGAAACGGCCAGAGGGAAACCAGGATGCCAAAGCCGAAGAGGAGAAAGGGGAAGATCAACTGCTGCGCGCGCGCCGGGAGCGGAGTGGCTTGCAGGCGTTGGGTGAGATCGACAATGTCGAACGTGTTCGCGCCCGATTGCACGTAAAGGGCGATCAACCCGATCAGCGCGATCAACGCCCCCAGGCTCAGATAGAGCGTCATCTGGAACGTGGCGTAGTTCTTATTCTCACCGCGCCCCCAGACCCCGATCATGATGAACGTCGGGATCAAAGCCAACTCGTGGAAGAAGAAGAAAAAGAAAAGATCCAGGGAAGCGAATGCACCCAGAATGCCGCCCGTCATCAGCAGCAGTAGCACGTAAAACTCTTTTTGCCGCTCCCGGATTTCCCACGAAACACAAGCGGCCGCGAAGGCCACAATCGCCCCCATCAGGATCAGTCCGATGTTCAGACCGTCCGCGCCCACATGATAGCTGATGCCAACGGCATCGACCCAGCTCACCCGTTGCACGAACTGAAAATCAACCGCCCCGGACGGGAACCGCCAGAACGCCAGAATAGCCAGGAGCATCGAGATGAACGTCGTCCCGAGCGCCACGACGCGAATGCCAAACTGATAGTTCCGCGGGATGAACGCCACGGCCGCCGCGCCGATCAATGGCCAAAGTAAAATGAAAGTGAGGATCGACATGCCAGGGTTGCTAATGGCGCATCATCAAAAACAAGACCACCGCCACGCCCAGCGCAAAGACAATGGCGTAGGTCTGGAGGTTGCCGGTCTGCACCAGGCGCAGGGCGCGTCCAAAAAGCTCGGTCGTTCCTTGCGTGCCGCGGACCAGCACGCCCGCGATGATCCAGCGGTCAATCGCGTCAGCCGCGCGCGCCAAGGTTTCCTGGGTGGCCGCGATCAACCGCGCATAAAGCTCATCGAAGTAAAACCGATTCCGCGCGGCCGTCGCGAGCGCCCCGAGCGCGCCGGGCAAGGGATCGCGTTGTGCGTTGGCATAAAGCGGCCAGGCCAAAACGACGCCGAGAATGACCGCGCCCAAGCTGGCGAAAGCCGCCACGGGCGCATGATGAAACGGGGCGAACAACTGCGCGGTCCATTGCATGGCCACGCCCGCTTCTTCACCGCCAAACTGTCGACCGAACAGAGCGCCGATGCCCCAGAACCCGGCGAGGAGCGAAGGAACAGCCAGCGCGATCAGCGGCACGGTCATGACTCCGGGCGATTCGTGCGCATGATCGGCCGAAGGTGTTTTGGCTTTACCCAAAAACGCGACGAACAATAGCCGCATCATGTAGAACGTGGTCAGGACCGCTACAGCCAGGCCGAGGAGGAACAGGGCGGTGTTTTGGTGGTAAGCCGTCGCCAGGATTTCGTCTTTGCTATAGAACCCGCTGAACGGCGGCACACCCGCCAGGGCCAAGGTCCCGATCAGGAACGTGGCGAACGTGATGGGCATTTTGGTCCGCAACCCGCCCATGTTCCAGATGTCCTGTTCATGGTGAAGGCTGTGAATGACCGAACCGGCCCCGAGAAAGAGAAGAGCTTTAAAGAACGCGTGCGTGGTCAGGTGATACATGGCGGGCGTGGGTCCGCTCAGCCCGACGGCCATGACCATGTAACCGAGTTGCGAAAGGGTGGAGTAAGCAAGAATCCGTTTGATATCATTTTGCTGCACGGCGATGACCGCGGCCAGCAACGAGGTCAAACCTCCAATCCAGGCAACCACCAGCAACGCGCTTGAGCCCGGGAGGTTAAAAAGGAAAAAGGTCCGGCAGAGCATGTAAACGCCTGCCGCCACCATCGTGGCCGCGTGAATCAGCGCGCTCACCGGCGTCGGGCCTTCCATGGCGTCCGGCAACCAAACGTGCAACGGGAACTGGGCGGATTTACCGACCGCGCCGCAGAAGATGAGCACGCCCACCAGTGTCGCGAGAGTGCCGAAAGCGGCGGGAGTAGCGCGCAGCTTATCTTCCAGTTGGGCGAAGTTGAGGGCACCCAGGGTGGTCCAGACCAGGATGATGCCAAGCAGGAATCCGAAGTCGCCGAGTCGATTGGTCAGAAAAGCTTTCTTAGCCGCATCCGCTGCCGCGGGACGTTGGAACCAGAACCCGATCAGGAGGTAACTGGAGACGCCGACCAATTCCCAAAAGACGAACATCTCGAGAAAATTGTTGGCCAGGACGATCCCGAGCATGGAGAAGGTGAAGAGGCTGAGCGACGCGAAGTAGCGGGAGAACCCGGGATCGCCATGCATGTAACCGGCCGAATAAATGTGAATGGCACTGCCGACGCCCGTCACGATCAAGAGCATGAGCATGCTTAACACGTCCAGCCGCAGCCCAAGATCCACGTTGAACCCGCCCACCGCCACCCAGAGCAGCTTGAGCTCAGTCCCGGCTTTCTCGTGCGGCAACGCGCCCCAGAGAACCAGGCTGGCGATAAAGGCGAGCACGACCGCGCCGATGGACAGCCCAGCACTGAGCCGCGCGTCGCGCTGCGTGAACAGGGTAATGGCCACCGCCGCTGCCAGCGGCAGGAAAAGCGTCAACCAGGCTAAGTTCGCGATCGTCTCCGACATAGTAGAGTTCACCTCGGCGCCATGTTCGCGCTCGATTTAGAGCTTCATGGTGGTGAGGTCCTCGACATGGGCCGTCTGGCGTCTGCGGTAAAGAGCGACAATTAGAGCCAGGCCCACCGCCACTTCCGCCGCCGCCACCGTGATGATGAAGAAGACCATCACTTGCCCATTTAAATTATTGTTGTAACGCGAGAGCGCGACGAAGGCGAGGTTAGCGGCGTTAAGCATCAGCTCGAGGGACATGTACATGACCAGCAGGTTCCGGCGCACCATCACGCCGAGCAGTCCCAAGCTGAACAGGAGCGCGCTTACCACCAGGTAATGACCCAGGCCAACGTTCACTTCAGTTCCTTTTTGCTTAAGAGGATGACACCGATCATGGCCACCAGCAGCAACACTGACAGCACTTCAAAGGGCAACATGTACTCCGTGAACAAAACCCGCCCAAGCGATGCGGTGGTGCCTTCGATCTGCGGCGTCAGCCCTGCCGCGGCCGGGTTGCCCGCCCCAAACGCGCGCATAAAAACCGTATAGATCACGGCGACGGTGATGAGCCCGAGCACAGCGCCCGCCCGTTTGATCCGGCGTTGCTCCTCTTCACGCAGATCCAGGAGCATGATAACAAAGAGGAACAGGACCATGACCGCCCCGGCGTAAACCAGCACTTGCACCGCGGCCAGGAAGAAGGCGTGCAGCAGGACGAACAAACCGGCCATAGAAACGATCGTCAGGACCAGGAACATGGCGCTGGTCACCGGGTTCCGGCTAAAAGGATTGGCCACCACCAGCACTCCGCACAGGAGCGTCGCGGCGGCGAACAGGTAAAATAAAATGTCCTGCATTGATGCTTTCTCGAACGGCGGCCGGGTCGTCCAGGTTGAACCGGCCACTTACCGATGAGCCGTCGTGTTGATCACGCCTGGCTCATGGCAAAATCCCTTGCGCTTCGGCTTCATCCGCCTTGCGCTTCCATTTCTTGATTTTGTCCTGATGAACTCCCCCGAGGGCAAGCAGCTTTTCTTTGTCGTAAATCATCTCCTGCCGGGTGAGCCCGCTCAGGGAATAATCTTTCATGAGAAAGATCGCTTCTTCCGGGCAGACCTCCTGGCAGTACCCGCAGAAGATGCAGCGCAGCATGTTAATGTCGAACTCCTTCGGCGCCTTCTCCACGTTCCCGACTTCCGGCGCGCCGGATGGTCCAGGCGGCGTAATCTTGATCGCTTTGGGCGGGCAAACGAACTCGCAGAGTTGGCACGAAACGCACTTGGTCCGCCCTTCCTGGTCCTTCACCAGGTACGGCGCGCCGCGGTAACCGTCCGGCACGACCCAGCGCTCTTCCGGATATTGCATCGTCACTTTCTTCCGGAAGAAATGACGGAGCGTGACTTTAAACCCGCCCAGCAGCGCTGGTATATAAAGACGCTCCAAAAAGGTGAGGGGCTTGCGTTTGACGATCATGCGGACCTCCACCACAAAATGAGCGCGGTCACCACGATGTTGGCCAGGGCCAGGGGCAGGAAACGCTGCCAACCCAGGTGCATGAGCTGGTCGTAGCGGAAGCGCGGCAACATCCAGCGCACCCAGATGATCACAACGAGGATGCAGAGCATTTTGGCGAGGAAAATTCCGATTTGCGCCAAGCCCATTCCAATGCTGGTGGCGGGTTGATCCAGGCCGAAGATTGGCAACGTCCACCCGCCCAGGAACAAGGTCACCATCATGGCCGAGGCGGCGGTCATGTTGGCATATTCGCCCATGAAAAAGAGCGCGAACTTCATCGAGCTGTACTCGACGTTGTATCCACCGGCCAACTCCTGTTCCGACTCGGGCAGGTCGAACGGCAACCGGTTCGTTTCGGCAAAGGCGGCCCCGACGAAAATTACGAATGCGAGCGGCTGTTTAAAAATGAGCCAACTGAACAGCCCGTGCGCCTGGTACGCGATCACCTCGCTCAGGTTCAAGCTGCCCACCAGCAGAAAGACCGGGATGACCGACATGCCCATCGCAATCTCATACGAGATGAGTTGGGCGCTCGATCGAATTCCGCCCAGGAAGGGATACTTCGAATTAGCCGCGTAGCCGGCCAGCACAATCCCGTAAACACCGAGCGAGACGATCCCGAATGTGTAAAGAATGCCGACGTTCAAGTCCGCAATCACCATCTTCTGGTTCCCCAGATTCGAGCCGAACGGGATGACGGCAATCGTCAGCAAACTCGGGATCATGACGATGGCCGGGGCCAGCCAATAGTACACTTTCCGCACGTAGGACGGCGTGAAGTCTTCTTTCAAAAACGCTTTACCGGCATCGGCCAGCGGCTGGAGAAGCCCGAACGGGCCCACGCGATTCGGCCCGACGCGATCCTGGATCAGGGCGGCGACGCGGCGTTCGACGTAAACCGCGTAAGCCACGATCGACATCGTGACCGCGAAGACGCCAAAGATCTTGATCACGCTGAACAGGATGAACTGTTCCGTGCTTGTTAAATGGGCGAACCAGGCGCTCATAAGGGAACGGCAACTCCCGTGTCGCCCAACGACGCCCAGGTCAGGTTTTGAAATGCGGGCACTTCCTTGGCCATGGCGTTGAACAAACCTTCGATCGTTGCAACGCCGTTTTGCCCGGAAATGTTGTAAACCAGCTCATGCAGGAATTCCCATTCCGGCCGGGCATCGCCCGGCGGCTCGATCGCTTTCATGAACTTTTGCACCTGGCCTTTGTGATTGGTGAAAGTGCCGCGCTTCTCTACGTGCGCGCACCCGGGTAACAAGTAATGCGCAAGCTCCGTGGTGCGACTGGGCAGGATGTCGCTGACCAGGAGCAGTTCGAGCCTGGCCAATAATTCCGGTCCGATGCCTTGCTTGATGACGTCTTCCCCGAAGACAATCAACGTTTTGATCGTGCCCTTGCGAATTCCATCCGCAATCTTGGCCAGGTTCGATCCGAGCGGGTTGGCCGCGATGCCGATCAGGCGCGAGCCTGTGCTGTTCGGATTGCGATCCGCGTTCAGTAGCAGCTTGTCCGATTCGCCTGTGCGCGGAACGGAGTCGGTCATGGCGCCGAGGCGAGTGGCCAGCTTGCGCAACAAGAAGAGCTCTTCGTTCGATTGCCGCGCGGAAGCAATGATGGCGGCGGAACCGGGCTGCACCTTCTTCAACAGCTCGCCGATCTCGCGCAGGACTGTCCACCAGTTGGCGGTGGGCCCTTGCGTCTTGGTGGTGGGCGTGACCAGGTCGCGGAGGCGATCCGGGCGATTGATCCACTTGTAATTGAGCCGGCCGTAATCGCACATCCAGGTGCTGTTGACGGCGTCGTTCTGGCGCGGTTCGTACCGGTAAACGCGATCTTCGCGTGAACCGACAATAATATTGCAGCCCGTCGCGCAGCTCGTGCAGATGCTCTTGGTCTCCTTCAGAAACCAGACGCGCATCTGGAACCGGAAATCTTTTGAAGTCAACGCGCCGACCGGGCAGATGTCGACCGTGTTGAGCGTGTAGTTATTGTCAAACTTGCGGCCGGGATACGCGGTGAGCGTGTTGTAGCTGCCGCGATTAACAATTCCGAGCGCGTCGTCGCCGACAATATCGCGGCTGAACCGGATGCAGCGCGTGCAGAGAATGCAGCGCTCATCATCGAGCACAATGCGCGGACCAAGATCCACTCGCTTGGGCTTGTGCACCTTGGCTTCGACAAACCGGCTTTCAGCTTGCCCGTACTGGACCGAATACTCCTGCAGCTTGCACTCGCCTGCCTGGTCGCAAATCGGGCAGTCGAGCGGATGATTAATCAGGAGGAACTCCAGCACGCCCTCCCGCATCTGCTTGACCCCAGGCGTCGTCGTGTAGATTTCCATCCCCGGCGCAATCGGGGTCGCGCAGGCGATGGCCGGGCGCGGCGACTTGGCGATCTTGGGCGAGCCGTCCGGGTTCAGGACCGGTTTGCGATCCGGGCCAATAGCGGGCGTGCCGAACTCAACCAGGCACATCCGGCAGTTGCCGGCCACCGGCAGCTTCGGGTGATAACAATAGTGCGGCACCTCAACTTTGGCCGCGACACAAGCCTGGAGCATGGTGGTTGGGGCCAGCTTGCCGTTCCAGTCCGGCGTCATCTTGGGCACCTCGACCACCAGGCCGTCCACCTTCACCTTGATCTTATCGACCGGAGGCGGAGCGGGCTTGTTTTCGGTTGTCGTTGCGTCTGCCATGAAAAAAGAAATCTCTCAATGCGCCGCGAGTTTCAGCTCTGGCGCGGTGGCGGCGGCTGTGCCTTGTTGCTTGCGCTTTTCTTCATCCGCCACGCCGCGCGCCACGAACTCGTCTTTAAACTTACCAACAAAGCTCTGCACTGGCCACGAACAGGCTTCGCCAAAAGCGCAGATGGTTCGTCCGCCCGGGATATTGTCGGCAATGCGGACGAGGTAATCGGCATCTTCACGGCGTCCCTGGCCGGAACTGAGCCGGCGCAGCACCTTCGCCATCCAGAGCGACCCTTCCCGGCAAGGCGTGCACTGCCCGCAACTCTCGTGCGCGTAAAACTCGGCGATGTTCGCCAGGGCATCGACCATGTTGACGGAATCGTCCATGACAATGATCGCGCCGGAACCGGACATGCTCCCTGCCGCGATGAGCGAGTCGAAGTCGTAGGGTAAATCGAGCACTTCCAACTCTTGCTCGGTCTCTTTGCCGTCCGGCCCCTTTTTCTTCAGCTTAAACTTCTCGCCGGCTTTGAAGACTTTGGCCGAAGACCCGCCCGGAATGATCGCCTTGAGCTTGCGCCCGTCGCGCAGACCGCCGCCAAACGCGGGGTCGAAGATCAAATCGCGCATGGTGACTTTGCCTACCTCCACTTCGTAATAGCCGGGCTTTTTCACCTGCCCGCTCAAGCTGACGATGCGCGTCCCGGTATTGTTCGGCGTGCCCAGCTTGGCGTATTCGCCACCGCCCATCGCGACGATATGCTTGACCGCGCATAACGTTTCGACGTTGTTCACGATCGTCGGGCACATGTAAAGGCCAAGGATGGCCGGGAAATAAGGCGGCTTGATCCGCGGATAGGGGCGCTTGCCTTCCAGCGATTCGATCAGGCCGGTCTCCTCGCCGCAAATGTAAGCGCCGGCCCCACGATGCACGTGAATCTCCAGGTCAATTCCTTTGCCGAGAATGTTCTTGCCTAAAAAGCCGGCCGCCCGCGCTTCTTGAAGGGCGCGATTCAGGACGCGAGCGCCTTCGGCAAATTCACCGCGGATATAGATATAGGCGAGTTTAACGTCGTTGGCGTAGCAGCTGATGATCATCCCCTCCAGCAACTGGTGCGGATCTTTATAGATGATCTGCCGATCTTTAAAGGTGCCAGGCTCCGACTCATCCGCGTTGCAGATCAGGTAAATCGGTTTGCCACTCTTCCGATCCACAAACGACCACTTCAGTCCGCAGGAAAATCCGGCGCCGCCGCGGCCGCGCAGGCCCGAGCCTTTGACCTCTTCCCGGATCTGTTCCGGCCCGCTCAGCGTCTTGCCGTCGGGGAGCGATTTAGGAGCGATGGCCAGGGCTTTCTTCAGGCCTTCGTATCCGCCGTGCTGCAAATAGCAGTCGATCCCGGTGTTATAGCCCGGGGTGTCGGCGTGCTTTAAAATGAGTCGCAGTTCTTGCGGCATACTACAGGTGTGCGTGATTGACTCTCAGGCGGGACCTTGTAAATTTCGTCCGATCTTGCCGACTGGTGTAACGGTAGCACAGCAGACTCTGGATCTGTTTGTCATGGTTCAAATCCATGGTCGGCAGCCAACTTCTCTCCTCGGTCAAAGCAGCCGCCGTCATTTGCTTGCCTCCAGGATCTGATCGGCTTTGTCTTTGGAAACGCCTTCGTAGAACTGCTCGTTCAGCATCATGACCGGCGCGGTGCCGCACCCGGCCAAACATTCGACAAACTCGACGGTGTATTTGCCGTCGTGGGTGGTCTGGGGACCGTGCCGGTGCGGGTCCAAGCCGAGCTTGCCGCAAAGATGTTCATGGAGCGCGTGCGAACCGCCCAAAGCACAACTCAAAGTGCGGCAGATTTTTAAATGGTGCCGACCGACCGGCGCCTGCCGAAACATCGGATAAAACGTGACCAGCTCGTAGATGTTAATCGGCTCTAACCCAAGCTTGGCCGCCGTCCATTCAATCGCTTCACTGGAAAGGAATCCAAAATGATCCTGGAGCGCGTGCAAAATCATCAACGACGCACTCCGCTTCTGTGGATAATGTGAGATCAGCTCATCCACTTCAGCTTGCAAGGTTGGCGGGACAGAAAAGCTCATGGAAACTTAGCGGTCACACTCTCCCATCACGAAATCGAGCGATCCTAAAATCGCCACCGTATCGCTCATCATGTGCCCGGGCAGAAGATGCGGCAGGATGCTCAGATTCACGAAGGACGGCGCCCGAATCTTCAGCCGATGCGGTGTGCCGCCCCCTTTGCTGTAAATGTAAAAGCCCAGTTCGCCCTTCGGATTCTCGGCCGCGAAATAGACTTCGCCCGAAGGCGCGTTCACGCCTTGCGTCACCAGGATGAACTGGTGGATCAGTTCCTCCATTTTGCTCAAGACCCGGTCCTTGGGCGGAAGAACGACTTTGTGATCGGGAACATTGATCGGCTCGTTGCTCTGGTTGTCCGCGCCACCAGGCAGTTGGTCCAGGCACTGATGTAAAATCCGCACGCTCTGGCGCATCTCTTCCATCCGCACCAGGTAGCGATCGTAACAATCGCCGACCGACCCGATCGGTATATCGAACTTAAGTTGATCGTAGACCAGGTACGGCGCCGCGCGCCGCACATCATATTCCACGCCGCTCCCGCGCAAGTTCGGCCCGGTCAGTCCGTAATCGATCGCCACCTCTTTCGGGATGACGCCGACCCCCTGGTTGCGATCAACCCAAATCCGGTTCCGGGTCAAAAGCTTGTCGCTCTCGTCAAAGTTGACCACCACTTCGCGCAGGAACTTGCGGCACTGCTCCACCCAGCCCGGGGGCAGATCCCGCGAGAGCCCGCCGATGCGGGTGTAGGTGGTCGTGAAGCGCGCGCCGGTCAACGCTTCGCACAAGTTGTAGATCTTCTCGCGCTCGGTGAACGTGTGCAGAAAGACGGTCATGGCGCCGCAATCCATCGCGTAAGAACCGAGGCCGAGCAGGTGCGACGAAATGCGGGCCAGCTCGCAGCAGATGACGCGGATGAACTGGCAACGGGGCGGCAACTGCTTGTCGATGCCCATCAGCTTCTCCACCGCCAACGCGTAAGCGACATTGTTGGCCAGGGGCGCCAGGTAATCCAGTCGATCCGTATACGGGATGAACTGGGTGTAAGTCATGTTCTCGGCCAGCTTCTCGTCCCCACGATGCAAGTAGCCGATATCCGGTACCGCTTTGCTGATGATCTCCCCGTCCAGCTCCAGGATGATGCGCAGAACCCCGTGGGTCGCTGGATGAGACGGGCCCATGTTGAGCACCATCTTCTCCCCCTTGAGATTGGAGAGCTCCGACGAGTCGAGGCTGCCCGCCCGCTCCACTACCCGCGCGGCCGGCTCTTTCACTTCGATTTCCTGAACGTTCGCCATGGCAAATCCTCAACTCTTCCGCTCGATCGGACCTGGGCCGTAAACATCCCCGTGGGTTTCGTGCACGTCCGCGCGCCGCTCCACCCGCGCATTCGTTTCCACCGAATCCGACTCTGGAATCCGGACCCGCGGCTCGCGCGCGACGGTGTCTTTCCCGCCCGCCACGGTCACAAACGGTCCGCCTTCGAGCGGCGCCGGTTGGGTGAACGCGACCTCTGGCAAATCCGTCGGCTTGCCCGCGAGCGGAAAATCTTTGCGCAACGGAAAGTATGGATACCCCTCCCACATGAGGATCCGGCGGAGGTCAGGATGACCGCGAAAGCGGATGCCCATCATGTCGTAAATTTCGCGTTCGTGCCAATCCGCCGTTCGCCACACGCTCGTGACGGTCGGCAACTCAGAACGTTCTTCGGACACGTCGGTTTTCAGGCGCAAGGCGGCGCGTTGTTCGAGATGATAAAGGTGATAAACGACCGTGAAGCGCGGGTCGTCGCCGTAGTTGTCAATCGAGCTGATATCCACCAGGTACTTGAACCCGAGCTCCTGTTTGGCGTAAGCGCACACCTCGACGATCCGCTCCGCGTCCGAAACCCGCTGGGTCAGTTCGCCCCGGAATTCCACGGGCAACGAGACCAGTTCCCCGAATTGGCCTTGCAGCCTGGTGGCAAATTCCATCGAAGACATAACAGGTGTCACGCCGGAGTTCAGCTTCCTCCGTTCTCCTAAGCGGCGTGCTTTTGCGTTGCGAGCGCAGGTTCGCGTGCGACCTGGTCCTGCATTTTAAGCAACGCGTCTAAAAGTGCTTCCGGCCTGGGCGGACAGCCGGCCACGTAAACGTTGACCGGAACGATTTTGTCGACGCCCTGCAGAACGGAATAGCTGCGGTACATCCCGCCGGTGGACGCGCAGGCGCCCATCGCAATGACCCATTTGGGTTCCGCCATCTGGTCGTAAATTCGGCGCAAGGCCAACGCCATTTTATATGTGACCGTGCCCGCCACGATCATCAGGTCAGATTGGCGCGGTGAAAAGCGCATCACTTCCGCGCCGAAGCGGGAGATATCGTAGCGGCTCGCCCCGGTGGCCATGAGCTCGATGGCGCAGCAAGCCAGACCCATTGGCATTGGCCAAAGTGAGTTCTTCCGACACCAGTTGAGCGCGGCGTCCAACCGGGTCACGACCACGTCTCCTTCAACTTTTGAGTTGTAACCGACTTCGGTGTTGGCTTGCATAGCGTACCGACGGATTCCAGTGCCCTGAGCACCGGAAACTAAACACGCTCAAACTGGCCAGGCAAGCCAATTTGTGAATTTTTTCACAAGCGCTCCAGCTCGCGGCGTCGCGGAGAAATTTCCCGCGTCGCGCCAATTCAATTTGTTCGCATGTCTCGGCTTGACTGATGAAGGTCCCACTTCATCATTCCACGCCTATTTGATTGCCAGTTTTGAAAATGCAGTGATCATCCATCACCTATGGCTAAAGTGAAGGTCAGAAAGTCAGTTTCAAAAGCTGGCGCGGGGAAAACCCCACGAGGTCGGCTCGTCGCCGGAAAGAAAACTGGTTCTGCCCGCCGTAAAATCGTCCTTGCTGTTGCTGTGTCTAAGTCCCCTGCTTCCGAGAACAATTCCCCCTCCGGCTCCGGTCCCATCCACACCGACGATGCGGCCGCAAAAAATGGAGCCCCTACCAACGGCGAACTGGTCAAAAGCCAATCCGGCTTGGACTTGACTGAGAAGGTCAAGGAACTGGTGCGCCTGGCGCAGGAACAGGGTTACCTCACCTATAGCGATATCAACGATGCGCTGCCCGATAGCGTGGTCAGCCCCGAGGATCTCGACGAAATATACATCAAGCTCCGCAATCTCGAAGTGGAGATTGTCGACCAGGCTGAGGTCGATCGCGTCAAACAGCCCGAACCGGAAGAGGAAGAAGATAAATCGCGCCTCGACATCCTGGACGATCCCGTCCGCATGTACCTCAAGCAAATGGGCCAGGTCCCGTTGCTCACCCGCGAACAGGAAGTCGAAATCTCCAAACGCATCGAAGAAGCCGAGAACGAAGTGAAGCGCATCATTTACAGCTTCGGCTTCGCTGGCAAAGAACACATCGCCCTCGCGGAAAAGCTGATCTCAGAACCGCCCAAGGAACGCTTCGACCGCGTCATCCTCGATAAGAAAATTGAGGGCCGCGAAAACCATCTCAAAGCCTTGCGCAAGCTGGTCAAAGAAGTCCGCTCCGCTGACCAGGTCGTGGACGATTGCTACGCCGAGTGGCAGGCCGCCACCGCCAAAGCCAGACGCGATAAGCTCGAATCCGAATTCCAAAAGGTCGACCAGAAACTGCAACGCAGCTTCGCCCGCTTTTATTACAAGCAAAAGGTCATCGAAGAAATGGCCTTGGTCGCCGATAACATCCACGACAAAATCCAACTGAGCCTGCGCACGATCAAAGATATCGACGCGCAACGCAAAACGCCCCAGCAACAAACTGTCCTCCAGTCCGAGGAACGGAAAGTAAAGGCGCTCGAGGAATTTGTGCGCATGCCTTACCAGCAGTACCTCGAAGCTTACAAGCAGCTGCAGCACTTTACCCGCAAAGCGCTCCAGGCCAAAACCGAGATGGTCGAAGCCAACCTGCGCCTGGTTATTTCCATCGCCAAAAAGTACACCAACCGCGGCCTCTCCTTCCTCGACCTCATCCAGGAAGGCAACATGGGCTTGATGAAAGCGGTCGAGAAATTTGAATACCGCCGCGGCTACAAGTTCTCCACCTACGCGACCTGGTGGATTCGCCAGGCGATCACGCGCTCCATTGCCGACCAGGCCCGCACCATTCGTATCCCGGTGCATATGATCGAGACGATCAACAAGCTGATGCGCGTGCAGAAGCAGTTGGTCCAGGATTTCGGCCGCGAAGCGACTCCGGAAGAAATTGCGGACGAGATGCAAATGCCGGTCGAGCGGGTGCGCGCGGTTTTGAAGATGGCGCAGCAACCGATCTCGCTGCAATCGCCGGTCGGCGACAGCGAAGACACCAACTTCGGCGATTTCATCGAGGATAAGTCAGCCGAAAATCCCTCCGACATGACCAGCTACAGCTTGTTGAAAGATAAGCTGGGCGATGTCCTCACCAGCCTGACCGAACGCGAACGGAAAGTTCTCGAGCTCCGCTTCGGCTTGGGCGACGGCTATTCCCGGACGTTGGAGGAAGTCGGCAAGCAGTTCAAAGTCACGCGCGAACGTATCCGCCAGATCGAAGCCAAGGCCCTGCGCAAGATGCGCCATCCCACCCGCATCCGACAGTTGCAAGGGTTCCTCGAAAACGAAGAGCTCGAGTTGGTGTAATTGGACCGCCGGCTTCAGCCGGCATTGAATCATTCTCGAGGCCGGCTTCAGCCCTTGTCATTACCCACATCTCGAGCTGAGCAACTAGGAAAATTTTTCCTGGTACGGTCGCTTTTTATGTGAAAACTCAATGGTCATGCTGACTACTTTGCATGATTGTCGAGAATGGGCTCAGATGGAATTCGGTATGGCTAAACTCGGAGATACGCGGCGGACCAAGCGGTTGGTGGAGGTGGCCTGCGCCATCAGTAAGCACCCCGAAGGAGTGCTCACCAAGAGCTTCGAAGAATGGTCGGAGCTTAAAGCAGCCTACCGGCTGTTCAGTAGTCCGGAGGTCAAATACGACTCGATTCTGTCGGCTCACTGGCGCCGGACGATCCAGAGTTGCTGTGAGCCCGGAGAGTATCTATTCATCGAAGACAGGACCGATCTGGATTATTCAGGGCATCGGCTGACGCGAGGATTGGGCCGGATCGGCAACGACGGTGGCTATGGCATGATGCTCCATAGCACCTTGGCGGTGCGAGTGCAGAGCTGGCAATTGGATCAAACGCCCGAGGTCCATTTAGTGGGATTGTTGGGGCAGTCCTGTTGGGTTCGACACGAGCCCTCGCAGCGCAAGAAGAAGGAGCGTTGGCGGCAACGCATGAAGCGTGAGCGAGAATCCGAACATTGGGCGGCCGCCTTGAGCGGACTGCCTGAGAGCAAACCCGCAGGGGTGGACTGGATCTTCATCGCCGATCGCGAGTCGGACATTTACGAAAGCTTTGAACGATGTGAAGCCAGGCATGCCGATTACATCATCCGCGCGCAACATGCCCGGGCTTTAGTTGGAGAAGATCAAACGGCCTTCCAAGCCGCCGGGCGTGCCCCGCCGATGCCGAACCGATCCACTGGATCTTGTTCACCAGCTTGCCGGTGGACAGTTTTGCGCAAGCTCGGCGTGTGATCTCGCGTTATGCCCGGCGGTGGCTCATTGAAGAGTATCACAAAGCCTTGAAGACAGGAGCTCAAGTGGAGAAAAGCCAGTTGGAAACGGCGGAGCGATTGCAGGCATTACTCGGAGTTTTGGCGGGGGTGGCGGTAAGATTGCTCAACACCAAACAACTGGCTCGCACCGAGCCGCACCGAGCCGTGGCTTCGGATACTCTGGGGCCAGAAGCCATCGCCATTCTCAACGTGCGTTTCGGAAAGCCCAAAGAAGGTTGGACTTATCAGAGCCTATTGGTGGCGATTGCGCGCCTGGGAGGGTTTGTAGGTCGGCGTGGAGACGGCCTGCCCGGATGGATCACCCTCTGGAGAGGAATGCAACGGCTCATGACGATGGTCGAAGGAGTCGTAACATTCGCGGCGGGCGACACCGCCTCCGAGGCCACAGGATGTGGGTAATGACAAGGGCTGAAGCCGGCGCTCCAATTCAATGCGCTTACGCCTGCCCCGGCCCGCTCTCGTCCGCCAGCCAAATCCGCACGCGCGTGCCGGCGCCTTCTGCGCTGGCGATGGCGAGTTGACCGCCATGCAAACGAACGACGCTATGAACGTAAGTCAGACCTAACCCGTCGGAGCGCGAGTCCGTGCGGGTGGTAAAGAACGGATCGTAAGAGCGCTTGAGCACATCTTCCGACATGCCTTCGCCGTTATCTTCGATCGTCAGCTGCACCACGTTGCCCGGCCGGATCCCAAAATCCGCCGCTTCCGCGGCGCTCAGTTCTGATTTCTCCAACGTGACTTTCAAGAGCCCGTCCACTTTCGACATGGCCAGGAAGGCGTTTTTGAACAAGTGCTGGAGGGCGTTGGACCATTGGGCTTCGTCCAGCCACAGCGTGCATGGCACGAGCGTCACCTCGACTGACAGCGGCCGGGTTCGCGTCAACGCCGAGCGGCTGGACGCCAGGGTCTTTTCGATCAAGGCGGTAAAGTCGACCTGTTTAGGCGCGTACTGTCGTTCCGGGTAAGTCGCTGCCAAAATGGTTTCGAGGAACGATTCCGTTTTGCGGACGGACGTTTCGAGTTTGGCCAGATACTGGTCGACCCGCGTTCCGACTTTAGGTTCTTCCTTTAAAAGTGTGACGTAGCCGACCAGCGGCACCATGCAATTGTTGAAATCGTGGGCGATATGTCCAACCAATTGCTTCAACGCGGCCAGTCGATCGTCGCGCTCCCGCAAAGTCGCGCCGCTCGGCAGGGGCGGCCGACTTTCCGGATCAGGCTGCTGGGATGACGCGTGCATGCAATAGCGCGGACCAGGCTGTGCGCAAGGGGGGAGGTGACTTTTGACACCGCCAGGTCCGATCAGGTTTGGCCTGCAGTCACTCGGCAGAATCGGTTTCTGGCCCGCCTTGGGCGATGGCTGTCGCGTGTTCTCTCTTTACCTAACAGCCGTCCGGCCAATTGCAAGGAGATCTTCCACTGCCAACCTAAATGTGAAACGCGCGATGGTCGCCACGATCGGAGCGCCGGTTTTAGCCGGTCACGAGCCGATCGCCGGATGCCGCGTAAACGGGGGCGCACCCTGGCGCGCTCTCCCTCCCCAATTCCACTCACAACCTTCTTAAGTTTCCCTTACCAATCCCCCTGTTCATAATCTTACTCGTAATCCTCCTCGTAATCGTAATCGTAATCGTAATCGTAATCGTAATCGTAATCGTAATCGTAATCTTACTCTTAATCTTAATCCCACTCTTCCTCCCCATGCCTCGCCCGTTCGATCACGAGAAACTGGAAGTTTACCAGGCCTCGATCGCCTTGCTCGCGTGGCTCGATCCTGTCCTGCGAAAAATTCCGAGATCACTCGCGGTAGCGGATCAACTGGATCGCGCGAGCACATCGATCCCGCTTAACATCGCTGAAGGGAACGGGAAGTTCACCGACGCGGATCGCTGTCGTTTCTTCGACATCGCACGCGGATCCGCTCTGGAGTGCGCCGCCGCGTTGGATGTTTTGGTCGCGAGAAAGTATTTCGCGGAAGATCTGGTTGCGCCTGGAAAAGAGCTGCTGCGGCGCATCGTTTCGATGTTGGTGGGGCTGATAAAGGCGAACTCCGATTACCGACTGCACGACGAGTAAAGAGGGAGGAACAAGGGGCGGGGGAGAAGGAGCAGGAAGGGGATACCCGGGAGGATTGCGATTAAGAGGAGGAGGAGGACTACGATTACGATTACGATTACGATTAAGAGTAGGAGGCATTGGTCGTCCGATTCCTCCTCCTCTTCCTCCTCGTCGTAATCGTAATCGTAATCGTAATCCTAATCCTGCTCCTACTCGTAATCGTAATCCCAATCTTCCCTATCCCTCTCCCCTCTCCCTCTCCTCTCCCAAATCGAAACTATCTCACTCCAATCCCGATCTGAACGCCCACCGGCGAAACGTTCTGGCTGACGGCCCGCGCGCCTTCATTGATCGCGACCGCGCGGGCAAACGTCGCCAGGATCAAGTCGGCATACTTCACCAGCGTCTTGTACGGCGTGAATGGGACGTAAACGATGTCGCGCGGCTCCAGGCGCACATCCGGAGCTTTGCCCGACACGATATCCTTGTAATCAATGATGGCGATTTTCGGCTGAGTCATTGATCCGCGCACAATCCCGACATGGGTCAGGTACGCATCTTTCAAGGTCCCCCCCGAAGCTGCGATGGCCGAGATGAGCGTCATGGACCCGTTCCACGGCGTCGGTTTCGGCACCCGCACCGCCCCCAGCACGTAAATGTCCTGGTAAACGGCCGACGGGATATAAACGAAATCTTCCGGCTGCAGATAAATGTTTTGGCTCATATCGCCCTCCCGGATGAGCCGCTGGAAATCGACTGGCATGATTTCGCCGTGCCGAATGACGAAGCTGCGGCGCAGGTCCGCGATCTCGTCGCTGCCGCCCGTTCCGGGAGTGGTCGAGCTGAGCAACCCGCCCGCCATTGAGATCGACTCGAGCAGAGTGACCGGCGAAGTGACCGGGTAAATGCCGGCATTATGCAGCCGGCCCAGCATCCAAATGCGCTTGCTCTCTACCCCGCGCAGCGTGATGGACACTTCCGGGACCAGGTCCGCCGCCGTCATGAACTTGCCCATCTCGCGCCGGAGCAGGTCGCGGGTTTGCCCGAGAGTCAGGCCCCACACGTCCAGGCCCGGTAACAAGTAATAATAGATTTTGCCGTCCGGCCCGACCGTGACGATCGTTCGCGAGGTCGGGTCGCCGATCAGCTCGATCTCAACCTTGTCGCCCGGCCCGAGCGTGAACGGTGTGGCCGGCGCGGTAACGACCGGCGCGTTCGTCGGTCCGACCGCGATCGGCAGCGCGTTAGTCGCGTTGGCTGGGGGCCGCTGGCGCGCGTCGAACTTCGGTCCGGTGTGTTCGAACGGGCTTTGACACCCCGCAAAGAAACTGGCCAGCAGCAGCGCGGCCAAGATTTTGTAACCGTCCATCATGGATGCGGAATGATCGGACTAGTGAACACCGCCGGCACATACGCCCCCGCCCATTCGGTCACCGACGCTTCAATGAACGCCTGCGCCGCAATATCCAACAGCTCCTCCACCCTGATCCACGGCCGCGCGTTCACGTAAACAATGTCCCGCGGTTGCAGACGGAAATCCGGGATCCGGCCGGCCAGAATCGCGGGCGCGTCGATCGCATACGCTTCCGGACGCTGCAACGATCCGCGCACGACCAGGACCCGCTTCCGATAGGCCCGTTCTGTAAAGCCGCCTCGGGCCGACAGGGCGCCCGTCACGGTCGCTTCCGAACCGATCGCCACTGGACCCGGGCTGAACACTTCGCCCAAAACATAGATTTCGTGGACGGCGGCCGGGGCGAAGTAAAGGTAATCGTTCGGCTCCAGCGCGATGTTTTGGGAAAGATCGCCTTCGTGAAAAAGACGTTCCAAATCGATTGGCATTCGCTTCCCGTCTCGCACCAGGAAACTGTGGGGCAGGTCCGCCACTTCCGCCGTGTTCCGTTCGAAGGTGCCGGTCTGGAGCCCCTTGGCCCGCGCCACCGCTTCGATAATGGTGAGCGGCCGGTCCAGCGTGAAGACCCCTTCCGTCACCACTTTGCCGAGCAGATAATACTTTTTGCTGGCGTAAATGGAGGGCACGACAATGGTGCGTGCGCCGCCGACAAAATATTTGCCCAGCTGCTGGTCGAGCCGGCTGCGCAGCTCGTCGATAGTCAGCCCGCTGACCGGCAGATCCTGCACCTGGAGAAAACTGACCGTGCCGTCCGGTCCCACCACCAGGTTGGTCCGGGTCAACTCCGGATGGCCGAACACCGTCACGTCGAATGCGTCCCCTGGCCCGAGGGTCAGATGCTGCAGCCACCGCGGCCGTTGGGTCGGGCTGATGACCGAGAGCGATTGCAGCTCGTTTGTGGCCGGGGTCGGGGCCGGCATGGATGCGGCCGTTCCCGGTTGGGCCGCTTGCAAGCTGGTGGTGGCCGCCAGCAGCACCAGGCTAAGCCGACGCACCCATTTGCCCAGGTGCTTCCGTAAAAAGCTGCTCGGTTCCCGGTTCAAAACCGCGCCGACCATGTTGCAGCGGGCGTGCCGCAGCGTTTCCAATTGCGACCGCGTCTCTTCCACTTCGGCCATGCCGCTGCTGGCCAGCCAAATTACCTGGGGCAAATGTTCCGCCAGCAACACCGATTCCGGCTGCGACGCTGGCGGCAGCTCGATCAGCAGGACGAGATTCTGGATATCCTGCCAATGATCCAAGGCCGTCCGCCATTGCTGCCGCCGTTCCAGGTTCCAGACCCAGCCAGGCAGAGGAATATGCACGACCGGTTGCGCTTGCGGATCATTGAACTGCTCCGTCACCTGGGTCGGGTAGGCCAGCACATTCTTGGTCAAGGTGGTGGCCGGACCGATCGGCAGCAGCGCCGTCTCTTTCGGGCGCATCTCGGGCATCTCGTCGTCCGGCACATCTTTCGACGGCTTGGTTGCGACCGTGAGCACGCGCATGCCCCGCTGGCTGGCCGCGCTCACCAACAGGTTGATCCAGGTGGACCGGCCCTCGCCGTGATGCGAGGAAATGACGCCGCACACGAGCGTTTCGTCCGAAGCGGAATTGAGTTTGCCCTGGAGCAGGGTCAAGGTCCGGAACGCCCAGTTGATCTGCTCTTCCGGCTTCATCTTGCGCAAGTCGCCCAAGGTGGCGAGCACGGGCAACCCGGTGGCGCGTTCGAGATCAGCGGCGGTTTTGATCCGGCTATCGAGCGCCTCGGCGATGAGCGCCAACCCGGAAGCGGCGAGCAGCCCGAGCAGGCCGCCGACAATGGCCAGCAAGGTGACGGCGAAGAATCGTTGCCGGGCGCTGACGTCGTTCGGGCTGGCATAGGCGTGCACGCGGAAGTAACCCATCGCGTTGTCCTTGAGCAGCTGCGCTTCCTGCTGCTTGCTCTGCAGAGTGATCCGCAAATCTTCCAGCCGCCGTTGCCCCGCTTTGAGTTGGGCGTACTCGACCGCCACCTTCGAGAGGTGCTTCGCTTTGTCCTGCAGCCTCGTCTTGAGCTCGGCCAGCTTCTCCACTTCCCGCTGGCGCACATCTTTCAACGATTTCAGCTCCACGATCTGGAGCTGGATCGCGCTGGCCAGGCTCCCGCCCGGCATCCGGCTCTCCAACGGCGCCGCGGTTCCGGTCGTTCCCTGTTTCTTCAAGCTCTCGATGATCGCTTTTTGCCGCGCCACCTCCGGCCAAAGATCGCTGTACCCTTTGGCCTTGAGCCGATCGAGCTCTTCCTGCGCGACCTGGACCCGGTCATTGGAGACCTGGCCCTGGCTGTTAAGCGCGTTTTCCCGGTGCCGGATTTGCATGTCGATCGTTTCCAGGTCCATCCGCTTGGTCTCGAGCTGGGATTCGATCAGGGCGTTCTGGGTGGCAAATGCCTCCACTTCCTTGTCCACGTCCAGCGTCTGGGCGGCGTCGGAAAACTGCACCATGCGCGAGTTCATTTCGCGCAAGTCTGATCCAATGGCGACCAGCTTCCGTTTCAGGAACTCGCTGATTTCGCCGGCCGCGTCCGCCTGCAACTCCTTGGTGTAGGTCACCACTTCGTCCGCATAGACGTTGGCCCACTTGGCCAGGCTCTCTTTCGGATATTTGCCCGACACTGCCAGCGTGACAAAATCCGGGTCCCGGTCCGGCACAACGCGGACCGCTTTGGCCAGTTGGTCCGGACGCACCGGTGGCTCCGCCTTTTCCGCCGCGCGCCGAAACACTTCCGGCGCGCGCATTAAAACGAAGAGAGTTTGGGCGGACAGTTCCCGGCTCAGATACGCTTGCGGGGCGCTGTTTTCGCCGCCGCCGGCCGTAAACGCGTTCGGGTTTTCCCGCCGGATCAGCGTCACTTTGGCCGTGTAGCTCGTAATCCGCAGCCCAAGCAGGAACGCAATCATGCCCGCTGCGCAGGCCCCCACCACGATCCAGGGCCACCGGCGCAGAAGGATTTCAAACAGCCGCCACAAGTTGAAAGCCCCGGTCCGCGGTTCAGAAAAGCTCTCCGGCGCGGTAGCGCTGAACGGCGTCTCCGGCCCGCGCGCGGACCCGGTATGATACCGGCGGCTGCGCGGCTCGGATTGTTCCCAGCCGTTGTCCTCGTGATGCGAGTTGCCGCGGTCCTGGGCGCCTCGACGGCGCAGTTCTCGAATGGTTAAATCCAGCTCGTCACTCATGCTGCTCAACTTTGCTTGATCGGCTCAAGCGCCTTCTCCAGACTCGCATCCCCTCTCACGGAAGAAGTTCCCGACGCTTTTCTCCCCCGGCCGGCTTGTTTAGACAGATCTCACATCAACTCGAATGCTGGTTTCAGCGATTGAAATTTTTAGACCGGACCCCGCCCCGGTCACAATCAGGTTCAAGCCTGTTTCTCCTCGCCTCTGCTTTACCACCGGCCGTTTCAGGATTTCCCCGACGTTCCACCGCCCATTTCCGCGCACGTTTTCCTGCGGTGCCAGTGATGCGGACCCCCATTGTCACTTCTTCCGGACTAAACCCGTATTAAACCCGTATTAAACCCGTTGTTCACTCGATAGGAATCGAGTGAAGTTCGAGCCAACATCGCCTTTGGATCGGGTTTAGAACGAATCGCGAGTCTCCGAAGGTCGTGTGCACAGCTGGGGAGCAGTTCCGAACACTACCGGTCGTCGGGTAGTAGCCGGGCAAATACAGCGTTTGTGACAATTTGTCACAAACGCTTAAGTAATTGCGCGCCAACGTTTCATCGCTTCTCTAACGCCCTTCCTATTGGGCGACAGAAACTTCCGATGGCGGTCCGACGGTCCGAAAGTGAGGCGCTCGGACGGCATGAAGCGCGGAGCATGGAGCGCAGTAGGCGGTGGACCCAGGGCCGTTAGCGAGGTCAGATGGCGGAGGTCGGTACCTAATATATATACGGCGGTAGGCAGGCATGGAAAAAGGGCGGATCCGAAGAACGATACCGATACCGGTCCCGACCCCGAACGGGAACTGAATCACCAGCGCTCACCTAGAACCAACAGTCATCGGAGTCGGAATCGGAATCGGAATCGAAATTGGAATGATAAAAGAAGGCGAATTCCCCGAACGATGACGATACCGATACCGACCCCGACCCCGAACGGGAACTGAATCACCAGCGCTCACCTAGAACCGACAGTCATCGGAATCGGAATCGGAATGAAAAAAGAGGGCGGATTCTCGGAACGATACCGATACCGACGCCGACCCCGAACGGAAACCGAATCTTCCGCCCGCACCTACAGACCGACTGTCATCGGGTCGGGATCGGAATCGGGATCGAAATTGGAATGATAAAAGCGGGCGAATTCCCCAAACGATGCCGATACCGATACCGACCCCGCCCCCGAGCGGGAGCTGAATCTTCCGCGCGCATCTAAGATCGGCTGTCATCGGAGTCGGAATCGGAATGGGAATCGGGATCGAAATTGGAATGATAAAAGAAGGCGAATTCCCCGAACGGTGCCGATACCGATACCGACCCCGACCCCGACCGGGAACCAAATCTCCGGCGCTCACCTAAGACCGCTTGTCATCGGGGTCGGAATCGGACTCGGAATCGGGATCGAAATTGGAATGAAAAAAGAAGGCGGATTCCCCGAACGATGCCGATACTGACCCCGACCCTGAGCCGAGGGCAGAGGGGAATGAGCGCTAACCAGTCAGTGGACGAATAGCGGCGGACGCTTTTCGCAATTGCCAACGTCACTGGCCGCCGCTATCTCACGTTGATCGTTCCGGCAAGACAACTGGATGAGAACCGTCGGTGCATATCTGCAGTTCGGGGCCACATTTCTAACTGTGCTTTTTGGCGCGGGCTGTGTCCGGACGAACAAGAACGCTCTTTGGCCGGAGCCTATCGCGAACCCGCGCATGGTCGATTTCAAGGGCCTCTATTCAAACTGGAGTGTCGATCCTGCCGTTGACCAGCAAGGTGGACCCGGCTTGGAGTTGTTTGATTTCGTGACCGATCGAAGCCATCAATACGGCACAAGAGGAAGCCAAACGGAATTAAGCGAGTCAGAAGATGGCTCAGTCCTGCGTGTGCGATTGCTCGATCAGAGTGGAGCTGAGATTGGTCAGGCAGATCTCCGCAGGGGCATCGATTTCGAGTTCGCGCACGATCATTTGGACATCAAAGGACCGTTCGTTGGATGGCACAGCAATGCAAGCAATCTCGCTGCATACGCCGAGAGGCGCACTTCACAACTTTTTGTTTCCCGCAATGGCGAATTGCTCGGGAGGCGTTCATCGAGCGGGGGCGGGTTCTTATTCTATTTCATTCCCGCAGGTGGAAAGACTATTGAATGGATACTATGGCGTAAGCTCTCGTCAGCGACTGAAAGATGGCCCCTGGAACAATAGGGGATCGATTGCAAGTTCGCGCACACCGCGGGCCACCGGCACGGTGCCTGGGCTCTATAAAGAAAAATCAGGTCTTACAGAACGTCCAAGGCACGAGGCCCAATTGGCTCTCAGGCTAACCTACGAGAATTGATCCTTTACATAATCTCCCGCTGGTCGGCGCTGCCGTCATCGGCTGTGCCCTGGGAATATGGTATTCCGGAAGCAGCCCTGCGCCGGAACTTGTCGTGCACGCCGCGGCGGCACAACACGGCCGCCGAGAGGAACTCGATCAACTTCTCAAGACCCGCTACGACACAGCCAAGGCCCTGCTCGATCGGGAGGAGAAACGACTAAACGAGGGAGTCACGACAATTGGGCGCGTCTGCGAAGCGGCCCGTTGGGTACGGGATTCGGCTATCGAGTTGCCACTCGGTACCCAAGAGCGGCTTGCCGCTCTCACCAATTACGTCGTTCTGACCCGCCGCCTGGAAGCCAGCGTGGATAACGCCACGGCACACGGTGCGGCACCGCTCTCGGACAGAGAGTCGCCTCGTTATCTGCGGCTCGATGCAGAGATTATGCTGCTCCGGACTGAGCTTCGGGACAGCAAGTGATCCGTCGTATTCGGCATTATTCCGACCAAAACATCGTCGAACAGACGGTGGGGCGAATGTCTGGCCCGCCACGCGCTGAGCAATTCGAGAGTTGCGGGAGCGCCAGCCATCGCTCACCTTTGCGTTCGACGCGGTTGCAGCCGTTATGAAAAAGTTGGCCATCTCGATCGTGCTTCTTGTCGCATCCTATGCGCTCTTGCGCGTCCAGGCACAAAGAGATGCCAACTCAGAAAGCGCCGCCACGCCGACGAGATTATTCTTGCACGTTCTCGCAGGGCGCTCCTATGACTCGAATCCGCCTGTTCCCGCGCACCGGATCGTGACTTCGAGGGTTTACCTCTTCAAAGACTTCTCCGTTTCGGTTGGCGACAATACAAACCCTTTTGACAAACCTTGGGACGGAGCCGTCACCAGTCCGATATGGAGCGCCAACGGAGTTCCAAAAGCTCGCCCGCTGGAGAGACTTTGGGACAGCGGCGATGCGTCTCTGGCCGGCCGGATTGAGCAAGTGGATGGCTCTTTGGTGGCGCACTTACAAGGGCGAGATCGAACGACAGTGAGTTATTTCAACGGGAAGATCGAACTGGAGAAGCCCGTTTATGAACAGGGCGCGTATTACCATGGCGGAGCCATATGGCCGGTGTGGTTTGTTCTTTCGACGAATGCTGACTGCAATGGGTTTCTACAAGGTCTCGAGGATGGTCGAATCCGGAGACCTGATGTGGTCAATCGAGAAGATCCGCTTGTCAAACGGTGGGTTGAAAACGGCCCGCTTGCCGATCCCGGCAGGGCAGTGAACCAAAACCAACCAGTAGCGCCACCCGCCGATCAAACACCGACGACTGGCTCCGGTCGCTGATTTGAGATGACACCCCGGAAAAAAGGCGAATTTCCCGAACGCTACCGATGCCGCCCCTGAACGGGAATCTTACGCGCTCACCTCAGACCGACTGTCATCGGAATCGGGATCGGAATCGGGATCGAAATTGGCATGGAAAAAGGGCGAATCCCAAGAACGATACCGGTACCGACCCCGACCCCGAACGGGAACTGAATCTTCCGCGCGCATCTAAGATCGGCTGTCATCGGAATCGGAATCGGGATCGAAATTGGAATGATAAAAGAGGGCGGATTCCCCGATCGCTACCGATGCCGATACCGGCCCCGACCCCGAACGGGAACGGAATCTCCGGCGCTCACCTAAGACCGACTTTCATCGGGGTCGGAATCGGAATCGGGATCGAAATTGGAATGAAAAAAGAGGGCGGATTCCCCGAACGATACCGATACCGATACCGACGCCGACTCCGAAGGGGAACCAAATCTCGGGCGCTCACCTAAGACCGACTGTCATCGGGGTCGGAATCGGAATCGGGATCGGGATCGAAATTGGCATGGAAAAAGTGCGGGATTCCAAGAACGATACCGATACCGACCCCCACCCCGAACGGGAACTGAATCACCAGCGCTCACCAAGAACCGACAGTCATCGGAGTCGGGATCGGAACTGGCATGAAAAAAGGGGGGCGAATCCCAAGACCGATGCCGATACCGACCCCCGACGGAGAATGAAATCAATTACCCTCGACCATGGCGCTGATCAAATCGCATTTGCGCGCGGTGATGGGATTGATATTGGCGATCTGATAGCGGCAATGGGCGAACGAACTTAAACCCATGTTGTAAGCGGCGTAAATCTCGGCTGGGGTCGGGGCTCTTCCGAGTCGTTTGCTCAGTTCGGTATGAAGAATGGTCAGGTAATCAGCGGCGTAAGCGCGGTTCACCTTGCGATCCCAAACGTGCCGCTCGTACCGGTAAGTTGCCAGGCCGCGGGCCCGGCGCCAGGCGCTCACATCCACCCAGGCGGCTTCCGAGAGTTGGTAATCGCCGAGGGATTGTCCCTTGTCGCCGACAGTGAACTGGCCGTGGGACGATTCGACGAAGCGGACGGCGTGGAGCAGGCGATCGTTGGGCCGCCAGTTGGCCGCCATGGTTTGCCCGGCCGTCAGACAGATCAGCAGCGCCAGAACTTTTGCCATAATGATTCCTGTTTGGGGTTGAGATGGTTTCCGCCGTGCCATGCTACTGGCTTTGCACGTCTGCTCTGATGGTCGTCGTCTTGGATCCATGGGTATCACGGACGGCTTTGAGACGCTTATCTCAGCTTATGAAACGCGCGCGTGGCCGAACAATCCGGGCCGGTCCTGGTCCTGGGCTCAGCTTTTCCCTGCCTGGTGACCGGGGCCAACCCTAGACAGGCGGGTTTGAGACGTCCACCAAAACCTTTCCACAGGCAATTCACAGGCTGTTCGCCAGTTCTTAACCTGCGCGCCGGCGGTGCCGGTCAGCGCGGTTGCCCGTCCAAAAGCAGGGCGCGTTGCCAGGCCATCAGGGCGTCCTCTCCATCCGTCCGGCCGCGCGCCAGGTTGATCAGCTCCGCTTTGCTGGCGATGACCGTCGGTTCGACACCCAGCTCGCTGGCTCGTTGTTCACGCACCTCTTTAAGACGATCGAACGTGCCTTGTTGTTCCCGGCTAAGATGCACGCCCCGGGTCCGGCGCCGTTCCGGGTGCTTGGACGCCGGCGTTTTCAGCCCGCGATCGATCGCGGCCGCCAGGCGCGTCGCCCGCTTGGACGGCATGGTATGCGGAACCAGCCCTTGCGCCGGTTTCCCATGCGCCACCGCCGCCGCCAAGGCCACCAGCTTTTCGTGGCTGAGAATGAAATAAGGCGGTTTGTTGGCCGCGACCGCTTCCTCTTCGCGCCAATGCCAGATTTCTCGCAGAATAGCCATGGCATGGCGGTCCAGGCGATCGCTCCCTTTGATCCGCCAGAGATCGTCCGGGTTCGGCTTGGGCGGGCGGGTGCTTTCGTGGACCACGCGCGCGCAAACTTCAGCGTGCCATTGGGTGCGCCCCCGTTTTTCGAGCTCGGTGCCGAGCATCCCGGCGAGGGCTTGCAGATAACGGGTATCGTTAAGGGCGTAGGTGGCCATGCGGGGGGGGAGGGGACGGAGCGCCCAGTTCATTTTCTGCGGCCCTTTCTCCAGAGTAACGCCCAGGTGTTGCTGGACAAGGTGACGGAGTCCGTACTCCCGGTAACCCAGCAGCCGCGCCGCCCACATGGTGTCAAACACCCGGCTCGGGACGAACTGGAAAGCGCGGAACATCATGCGCAGATCGTAATCGGCCCCGTGCAGGATGATCAGCTTGGCCCGGAGCAGGTCCAGCAGCTCGGCCAGGTCCAGGCCGGCCAGGGGATCGATCAGGCAATGATGATCAGCATAGCTGAGCTGGATCAGACAAAGCTTTTCCGGGTAGGCATGGAGGCTGTCCGCTTCCGTATCCAACCCGACGTGGTCAACGCCGCGCAGGCTCGGCAACAGCTCGGTCAAGTGTGCTTGCGTTTGGATCACCGGTAAAACCTAAGCGCAACTTGTTTAAAAGCGAAAGCCCGTTATTTACCTCAACTTTTACCGCAAACTTTCTTGCTCGCGGCTGGTAACCGGGAATTGAAAATTGGCCATCGGGAATTCTATTTACTGCAAACATTACAGCTCAGTCCAAGGTCCGCATCTGGACCGCATCCACGATCTGGCCTTCTGCGGAAATGGCCCCGATCACCACCACGGTCGCCCCCTTTTGTAGATGCCGCGCCTGGCGAAGTTGTTCCAGGCCTGCCGCCACCGTCCGGTCCGGGTCGACCTGGTCGAACGGGATGACCAGCGGCGTGATTCCCCAGCTCAGGATGAGCGCGTGCGCCAGGTCGTCGGTCGGGCAGGCCGCATAAATGGAGGAGAACCGGGGTCGCATCCAGGAGGTGTACTGCGCCATGTGCCCTTGCCGGGTAAAGACCAGGATCGCTTCCGCTTTCAACTCGTTGGCCATCACCACCGCGCTCTTGACCAGCTTCTGCCGCGGCGTCAACAGCGCGGCGTGCTCGTGAAAGTTGGCGCCACCGCTCCGTTCGATCCGACGCGCGATTTTGTCGCAAACCTCGACGCATTCGACCGGGTATTTGCCCACAGTCGTTTCGCCACTCAACATGATGGCGTCGCTCTGCTCAAAGACCGCATTGGCCACGTCGGTGATCTCCGCCCGGGTGGGCATGGGATTTTGAATCATGCTCTCGAGCATGTGGGTGGCGACAATCACCGGGCGCCCGACACGGAGGCACGTCTTGACCACCTTGCGCTGGATGATGGGCAGCTCTTCATACGGGCATTCAATGCCCAGATCGCCCCGCGCCACCATGATGGCGTCCGATTGCGCGATGATGTCGTCGATGTTTTTGACCGCTTGCTGGTCTTCGATTTTGGCCACCACCCGCGGCGGTGTCGCGCTTTGCCCAAGCACCGCCCGCAATTGCTGGATGTCCTTCGCTTCGCGCACAAATGAGAGCGCCACGTAATCGACCCTGGTCTCAAGTCCGACCGCGATGTCGGCCAGGTCTTTCCCGGTCAAAGCGGGCAGGCTGACCTTGACCCCAGGTAGATTGATATGGCGCCGGCTGCCCAGCTTCCCCGGAGTCAACACTTCGCACACAATCCGGTTGGCCGTCTTGGACAAGACTTTCATCCGGATCGCGCCATTGTCGATCAGGACCACATCCCCGACGCTGATGTCGTTGACGAAGTTCTCGTAGTTAACGTCGACCGAATGTTGCTCTTCGCTCTTGGCGCCACGCACCGTCAGGGTGAAGTGCTCGCCCGGCTTGAGATCGAGCGCGTTGGGTAAGTCGCCGGTGCGGATGGCCGGACCCTGGGTGTCCATCAGAATCCCCACATGCCGGCCTCGCGCCCGGGCGGCGTCGCGGATCAACTGGACGACGTGACGCACCCAGTCGGGCTTGGCGTGCGACATGTTGAGCCGGGCGATATTCATGCCCGCATCGAGCAAACGACCAATCAGTTCCGGCGATTCAGTGGCCGGACCGAGCGTGGCCACAATCCTGGTTTTGCGCATACCGGGCCGACAGTGCCGGGGCGCTGCGCATCAGTCACGCTCAATAAAGACAGGATCAGAAAGCACCGGGATTGCGACAGGATTAGGACGATGCTGAGATTTTGAATGGATGGGACGGATGCGGACGAAAAGATTTTGACAGGATTCAGAGGATGGGGAGGAGGCTGGGCTTTGACAGGATTTAAGGGGTAGAATTTGGAGGATGGGGAGAATATTGGTTGTGAAAGAATTTAGCGCATGGAGAGCATAACGCCGACTTTGACAGAATGACGCGAATTTCAGGGACGGAGGACGAAGAGAGATGCCGGTTTAAACAGCCAAAATCCCTGTCATCCAATGAATCCTGTCCAAAAACCGTTTGTCGATTTCTCCTGTCGAATCGAACACAAATCGTGTCCGCAAGCGCCCCAAATGGGACTTGATCTTTGATTTGGCCAACCGCATAACTTAACGACAATTTTATGGCTGATATCGCAAACAGGTACTCGGATAACACCGCTGGCAAGTTCTATGTCGATAACCAATGCATCGACTGCGACCTCTGCCGCGAGACCGCGCCGAACAATTTCAAACGGAACGACGACGGCGGCTATTCTTTCGTTTATAAACAGCCCGAAAACTCGGACGAAGAAGCCCAATGCAAAGAAGCCATGGAAGGGTGCCCGGTCGAAGCGATCGGCAATAACGGCGACGCCGCCTGAGCTATCCCCCATTTTGTCCTCCCGCAGGTATCGCGCCTGCGGGATTTTTTTTTGCGGATTGCATGCAATGATCAATTCCTGATGCCGGCTGATGCCGGCGCTCCTGATCAATTCCCGATGCCGGTTGAAGCCGGCGCTCCTATGACGAGAGCTTGCGCCTGAGCAAATCCAGCGCTTGCTGTGAGGTCACAAACTTGAAGCTCTCCCGATCATACTGATTCACCTGGTGCAGCACGACCGTCGGGCCCGGCCCAGCCCAGGCGATGTAAACCGTCCCAACGGGCTTCTCAGCCGTCCCGCCGCTTGGACCGGCAATGCCCGTGATCGATACCGCGTAGGTTGAGCCGAATCGCGCTCGCGCCCCTTCAGCCATGACGCGTGCCGTGGCTTCACTGACCGCGCCGTGCTGCGCCAGCACCTCGGCCGGCACGCCCAACAGCTCCTGTTTGGCCTGGTTACTGTAAGAGACGCAGCCGCCCAGAAAAACGGCTGAACTTCCAGCCACGTTCGTAATCCGATTCGCCACATAACCGCCGGTGCACGATTCCGCCAAGGCCAAGGTCTGGCCGCGCGCGGTCAGTTCCCGCACCAAAACGGATTCAAGCAGCTCGTTGCCATCGCCGAAAATGTGTTTGCCCAAAATGGAATGAACCACTTGTTCGGCATCCGCCACTACTCGCTCCGCCTCCGCACCTTGACACGTTAATCGAACATCAACTTCGCCGAACCGGGCGCAATACCCGATTTCCAGTCCGCGCTTCAGGAATGGCCGGAGCGGTTCGGTAATCTTCTCTTCCACGATCGATTCGCCAATCCCGGTGCTCTTCAGGATCCGACAGGCAAATACCTCCGGCAATGGCAGAACTTTGGCCAAAAGCGGCACCACCTCATTCTCAAACATCGGGATCAGCTCTCGCGGCGGCCCAGGCAACATGATCAGCCAACCTTCGCCCCGCACGCCCGGATGCACCAAGGATCGCTCGATCGAAAGCGCCAGGCCAGGAGCGGTCCCGTTCCGGTTCGGCAAGACGATCGCGCCCTCAGGAACGAGCGCCTGCACCCGCGTTTGTATCGGCATCGGACGCTTGCGCGCGCGAAAACGCTCTTCAATGTGCGCGACGATGGCCGGGTCTTCGCGCAAGGCGCGGCCGAATAGCTCGGCGATGGATTGCCTGGTCAAGTCGGCCGAGGTCGGTCCCAATCCGCCGGTGGTAATGACCAGGTCGGCGCGTTCGAGACACTCGCGCACGGCCTCTTGGATGGCGTCCGCCCGATCGGGCACGGTCATTTGTCGGTTGACGAGATAACCGCGCGCACTGAGTTGGCGGCAAATCCATTGCTGATGGGTATTGGTGACGAACCCGAGCATCAGCTCCGTCCCGGTGTTGATCAGTTCGATGTTCAAGCAACGCAGTTTTCCACGCTGCAGGAGCAGATCAAGTGGGAAAGTCCGGTTGAGGTGTCAGTGGTCAGTTGTCCGTTGTCCGTGGCGCTTTAACGCGCGCCTGGTATTTGGGCACTGAGCCACCGGCTCATCGGTTTCGTGCGGTAGGCCGTCAAAACGGCGTTCGACGAAGTCGCGGGACGGTCCGACCCGCGCGTTCCCAGCATTGACGGCCGGACGCTCGTTCCGTTAAATGCCGTTATGCGAGCCATATTTGCCCTTTTCATCGGTTGCGCCTTATTGACCGGCTGTAAACATGGGAAGTCCGGCGACGCGGCGGCCCTGCCGCAGGAGACCGGAACCAGGCAAAAGAAAACGTCCGCTCGCGAGACTAAACCGCAGGTGACGCCGATCAATGAGTCGGCCGGGAAGATTGCTTCCGTGAACCCGAATCTTCGGTTCGTCGTTATCGATTTCGAAATGAGCCGGCTGCCACAGGTGGACCAAAAACTCGGGGTCTACCGGCAAGGCCAAAAAGTCGGTGAAGTCAAAATCTCGGGGCAAGCGCGGAATAGCATTGTGGCCGCGGACGTAACGGCCGGGGAAGCGAATGTCGGCGACGAAGTGCGTCCGGATTAGTGCGCCAATTCTCCGGTAAGTGGCAGAGGCGTCTCGCCTCTGTCGACAAATTCGGCGGCGGGACGCCGCTGCCACCGTCTTACTCCGGTTTGTCAGGTTCGGTTCCCTGAGCTTTGGGTTTTTCCGTCGCCTGCCGTTTGTGGTACGGGGAGAAAAGGTTGAAATAGATGCCGCAGAGCGGCCGGTCGCCGTCCGTTTGGCTGAGAATAATGGTGACTTGCTTGTCGAGGGCGATGCCGTGTCGAAGGTTCGGTCCGCGTTCGGTGTAAGCTTTGATGGCTTTTTCCATCAGGGATCGAAGGGAGGTGGCACAGTCTTCCGGGGTTTTCTCCAGGCAGACAATATACTTCTCGAAGGCGCGCAAGGCTTCGGCAACCTCGTCTTTGAATGTGTCCGCAGTCACGGGGCAAACCTTAGAAACTTGCGGTCGAAGTAAAAGCAGAAAATAGACGCTTACAACTCGCTCAGCCCTGTTCTGCCGCCAAAAGCGGAGGCCGCTTTCGTCGACGTCCGCGGGCCAAACAACGCCGTCCCGATCCGGACGATGGTGGCTCCTTCTTCAATTGCGACCTCGAAATCGCCGGACATTCCCATGCTCAGGTGCGGCAAGGGCGCGCCCAAAATCTGCCCGCAACGTTCCCTCAGTTCGCGCATCTGCCGAAAGATGGGGCGCACCTTCTCCGGTTCCGGCGTCCAGGGTGCGATGGTCATAAGCCCATGGATTTCGATCCGCCCGAGCTTATTGATTTCAGCCAACTCCGCCGTGACCTGGTCCGGCTTGAACCCGAACTTGCTGGATTCGCCAGCGAGATTGACCTCGAGCAGGATCGGCATGGTTTTGGCCGATTTATCCGCCCACTTATCGATTTCTTGGGCAAGGGCGAAGCTGTCGACGCTCTGAATCATTTCGAAAAAATGAACGGCGTCGCGGCACTTGTTGGATTGGAGATGGCCGATCATGTGCCAGTGCAACCGGTTGGGGCACTGACCGATCTTGATTTTGGCCTCCTGCACCTTGTTTTCGCCGAAGAGGGTTAAGCCCTGATCAGCTGCGGCTCGAACCTGGTGCGGGCCCTGGCCTTTGGCCACAGCGAGCAGGGTGACGCTGGCAGGATCGCGGCCGGCACGGCTGCACGCCGAGCGAATGCGCTGCTGAATTGATTCAAGGTTGGCCGCCAGATCCATGGTGCGAAAGTAAAGGGCGCCAATGAGAAAACAAGTCTCGGGGTCCGGAAGACAACGATCGACCTGGTTCCTCTTTAACTGATCTCTCTTCCCGGGAGCGCGGCCAGGGTGAGTCATCGACTTAACCGCAGCAGCCGAATCTCCGGAGAGCTCGAAGGATCTGGCGGTCCGACGACACAACCACGGCCTTCACCTCGTCCAGTTTCGATGGTGCTCTGTGCACCAGCGCGCTTAAAAACCCTTTGCAAAAAGGGCGCCTACCCTGGAGTGTTCCTGCGTGTCGTCTGCGAAGAAACGTTCGCCCCAGAAACGAGCCCAGGTCCGGGGGCATTGGGCAGTTGTCCTAATTGATTCGGCTCCGATTCGCGCCGAGGCCAAGGCGGAATACCAAAAAGCTCTGCGCGACCTGGAAGGCAGCCGCAAACAGATCGAGACGTTCGAAGCCGCAGACAAGCCCAAGTTCCAGCACTGGCTCAACCAAACCTTCGGAGCGCTCCTTACCAGCTTGCGCGAGACTCACCTTCAGCTCGAAACCAAACGCGAGCTCTTAATCGCGGTCGAGGAGGAGGCGTTTAGTTCCGGCAGCTCGTTCGGGCGCGCGTACCAGCGCGTGCTTTGGGAGCGGGAGCATCCCGAAGCCGAAACGGCTGAAGAGGAGCGGACCGAGCGGGGTCAAACCTCCACGGCGGAAGATGGCCCCGACGATGAAAGAACCCTGGAGGACCTAATCGGGGAAATGGAGGAAGAGATAAATCGTGCTTTTGGCGAGGGAGAAGCGTCCGGCCGCCAGGCAACCAAGCGCAGTCCGGAACGACCGAAAGGTGATCTGAAGGAATTGTACCGCGCGTTGGCGCGACGGCTGCATCCGGATGCCCAAGGTGAGTTGACCCAGCAGCAGACGGAATGGTGGCACCAGGTCCAAGCCGCTTACGAAAACGGCGATGCCGAACAGCTGCGTACGATTTTGACCCTGTGTGAAATTGACGAGCACGGCATCACCGCGAAAACGAGCGTGTCCATGCTGCAACGGTCTACCCGGCAACTGCGGCTCTCGTTGCGCTCTCTGAAAAAGCAGCTGTCCGAGTTGCGCGGTCACCCCGCCTGGGGTTTCAGCCGGTTGAAAGACACTGTGCGCTTGCGAAATCGCCTGCGGCGCGCGATGGAAGAAGAGTTGGCCGAAATGCAGATAATGCTGAGCGTGGTGACTGCACAGCTGGAGACGTGGGAGCGGCAGGCTGAACGCGGCGGCCGCCGCGGCGCCAAACGGCGGCAAAGTCGGAATCAGCCTGAGTTTTTCTAAGCGACGGCCGGAGGCGTGGCCGTTGCGAGCGGCCATGATGCTTTCGGGCGAGCGGCAGCTCGTCTTCTTTGTCCAAAAACTACCCCAATTGGCGGTGCGATGTCGGTCGAGTTTTCCAACGGCGGGTGACAGCGGGTGATTGATTTTCAAGCAGCGCCGCTGCCTACGGCCGCCGAGCGGCGGTCTCGTTCAAACGATTGATTCCTCGGGGTTTCCATCAACGGATTTCCGCTTGCGGCTGGTACGAAAATGGGCGCTGGTCCCAATTGAGAAGAGAGTTCAGCTCGTTACTCTGAAGAGAGGAACTAAGAAAAGGATGAACGACCAAGAGCACTCATCTTGCGGACTGCCGGTCGTCGGAAATTGTGTCACCTGGGATTTTTCTGCTGCTGTTGTGATCCTGGAACAGCGGCAGGTGCATCGGCCGGTTCTTCGCCGGCATACCAGGATCGGTCTTCTTGATTAACCAGAACCAAACGAATGAGAAAACGAGTCTTGATTACGGGCGGCGCGGGTTTCATCGGCTCCCATCTGGCGGACGAGTTGCTGAAACACGGCTACCGCGTGCGAGTCTTGGATTGCCTTTGCCCACAAGTTCATGGCCAGCGCCGGACGCGGCCGGACTACCTGGACGAGGAAGTCGAGTTGGTGGTGGGAGATGTCCGCAACCGGACCGCAGTGGAGAAGGCACTCAGGGGAGTGGACGCTGTTTACCATTTCGCCGCGCGCGTCGGGGTGGGGCAGAGCATGTACGCCCTGGAAGAGTACATCCAGACGAACAACGACGGCACAGCGGTTCTGCTCGAGACACTCATGAAAGACCCGGTCGAGCGGCTGGTCGTGGCTTCGAGCATGAGCATTTACGGCGAGGGTCTCTACCAGGCGCCGGACGGCCAGACGGTGCCGGGAACGGAACGTTCCTTGAAACAGCTCAAAGCGAAACAATGGGAACTGACAACCCGGCGCGGTTTGGAACTGACGCCTATCCCAACCCCGGAAAGCAAACAACCGTCGCTTGCGTCCGTTTACGCCCTTTCCAAGTTTGACCAGGAACGACTCTGCCTTTTGATCGGACGCGCTTATCAGATCCCGACGGTGGCGTTGCGGTTCTTCAATGTTTACGGCACGCGCCAGGCGCTCTCGAATCCTTACACGGGTGTGCTGGCCATTTTCGCGTCGAGACTGCTCAACGATAATCCGCCTCTCATTTTCGAAGATGGCTACCAGCAGCGCGACTTCGTCAGCGTTTACGATGTAGCGCAAGCCGCGCGCCTGGCACTGGAAACGACCGGGGCGGCTTACGAAGTATTTAATGTTGGGAGCGGCGAGCATTACACCATTCGCGAAATTGCGGAGCGGATGGGGCTCGCCTTGAACAAGGAGTATATCGAGCCGGAAATCACCGGCAAATACCGTGTCGGCGATATTCGACATTGCTTCGCGGACATCAGTCATGCCCGCCGCGTTCTCGGGTTCAAACCGCGCGTCACCCTCTCGGACGGTCTGCGGGAGTTGGCTTCCTGGCTGGAAGGCCAGGTGGCGGAAGATAACGTAGCGGCTGCTCGCGCGGAGCTCGCTTCCCGGGGATTGACCGTATGAAAAAACGGGTCAATCGCAATGGCAAACGCACCGGCACCCCGGCCGGGTCTCGCTCCGTGCGCATGCTGCCGAACCGCGCCACGACGCAGGAAAAGGCGGTGCTCATCACGGGCGGAGCCGGGTTCATCGGCACCAATCTCGCCCATCATTTTCTTTCGCACGGTCGGCCGGTCATCGTTTACGACAATTTGTCCCGAGCGGGAGTCGACCGCAACCTGGCATGGCTGCGCCAGCAGCATGGAGACCAGCTGCAAGTCGAGGTCGCGGATGTCCAGGATTTTGAACGGTTACGGCGGGTGGCGCGGCGCGCCTCGGAGGTGTTCCATTTCGCGGCGCAGGTGGCGGTCACGACCAGCTTGGAAAACCCGTTTGCCGATTTCCAGGTCAACGCGCGTGGAACGCTCAACCTGCTCGAGGCGCTACGCGAGCAACCAGCTCCGCCGCGCCTGATCTTCACCTCGACGAATAAGGTTTATGGACATTTGAACGACGTTCGGTTGCGGGTCGGCGTCTCGCGATACGAACCGGAAGATCCTTGCCTGCGCGCGACCGGGTTTGATGAATCGCGGCCGCTGGATTTTCACAGCCCGTACGGTTGTTCGAAAGGCGCGGCGGAGCAGTACGTGCTGGATTACAGTCGGACGTTTGGGCTGCAGTCGGTCGTCTTCCGCATGAGCTGTATCTACGGGCCGCACCAGTTTGGCACGGAAGACCAGGGCTGGGTGGCGCACTTTCTGATTCGAGCGCTGGAAGGCCGCCCAATTACCGTATACGGAGACGGCCGCCAGGTGCGGGACGTGTTGTTCGTGGATGACCTGGTGCAGGCCTTCCTGCTGGCCTCGCAGAATATCAATCGAATTTCAGGGCAGGCCTTCAATATTGGCGGCGGCGTTGAGAATACGATCAGCTTGCTCGAGCTGCTCGACCAGATCACCAATCTCCGCCGCAAATCTCCGGAGGTGCGCTTCGATGAATGGCGTCCTGCCGACCAACAGTATTACGTTTCCGACCTGCGCAAGTTCTCGGGTGCGACTGGTTGGTCGCCCCGTGTGCGCGCGGCGGAGGGCATTGCCAGGCTCTGCCAATGGCTGGAGGAGTTTCGGCGCGCGCCGGAAGTGCCGGCCGATGCGGGTGCAACGGTGATCTCGACTCGAAACGGGCGTGTCCGCGAGCCAGTCATTGCCAAGATGTCACCCGAGGATTTCAGGGTTCGCGGGCCCGAACCGCGCAGCAAGCGCATTTGGAAAGTGTCCGGGCCGGAAGCGCTGAGCAGCAAGATTATTAAATTTCCGTAGCAGCGGTCGTCCGAGAACGGTGAGGTAAAAACCCTTTTTCCCGTGCGGCGGCTCGAGGTGTCGCGAGCCGAAACGCCGAACAGTGATGCAGACCTCTGGAAAATCCATGCGCGCGGCGGTTCTGTCGAGCCCCGGGCATTTTGAAGTGCGGGCCGTTCCAATCCCGGTGCCGACGGGCCATGAAGTGCGCGTGCGGATCCAAGGTTGCGGCGTGTGCGGCTCAAATCTGGGGCCTTGGGAAGGCAAGCCGTGGTTCAAATACCCCTTCCCGCCGGGCGAACCTGGCCACGAAGGTTGGGGGGTAGTGGACGCAGTCGGGCCGGAAGTCAGCGGAGTGCAACCCGGGGACCGGGTCGCGCTGCTGGGTTATCGGTCCTTCGCTGAATTCGATTTAGCTCCAGATTCCAGCGTCATTCCCTTGCCGCATGCGCTTGCCGAACTTCCCTTTCCGGGCGAGCCGCTCGGCTGTGCCTGGAACGTGTTTGCCCGGAGCGGGATTGGCCAGGACCAAACGGTGGCGATCGTCGGCATCGGTTTCTTAGGAGCGCTCCTGACGCAGTTGGCTGCCAGCGCCGGTGCCAAAGTGATTGCGTTGTCGCGCCGCCCGTTTGCGCTCGATGTAGCCGCAAAGTCCGGCGCGGCCCATATCATCCAGACGACCGACCAGCGGCAAGCGATTGGCCAGGTGAAAGAGCTGACCGCGGGCCAAGGGTGCGATTGCGTGATTGAAGCGGTCGGCCAGCAAAACGCGCTGGACATCGCTACCGAGTTGACGCGCGAACGCGGGCGCTTGGTCATCGCGGGATATCACCAGGACGGTCCACGGCAGGTGAACATGCAACTTTGGAACTGGCGCGGGCTCGATGTCATTAACGCGCATGAACGCGATCCAAACGTTTATGTGCAAGGCGTGCGAGCGGCAGTTGGAGCGATCCTGGCCGGTCGGCTCAAGCCGGCACCGTTGATCACTGACCAGTTTCGTCTGGACGAGATCGCACAGGCGTTCCAGTGCATGGAACAGCGGCCGGATAAGTTTATGAAAGCCCTCGTTGTCGTATGACCCAAGCTACTTTCCTCAGCCCGGTTTCAACCGTAGCCAAAACCAGCACAAAACCGAAGCTTGGCTTCCTTGGTGTCGGCTGGATTGGGCTGAACCGGCTCGAGGCGCTGGTCAAAGCGGGCATTTGTGAAGTCGCGGCGGTGGCGGATCCTTCGCGCGAGATGGCGGCGCGGGCGGGTGCCATCGTGCCGCAGGCAGCTTTGAAACGGACCTTGGACGATTTGCTCGAGAGCGGCTTGGACGGATTGGTCATCGCCACGCCGAGTGCGCTGCACGCCGAGCAGGCCATCCGCGCGCTCGAGAATGGGGTGGCGGTCTTTTGCCAAAAACCGCTGGGCAGGTCGGGCGAGGAGAGTGCGGCGGTGGTGGAAGCGGCGCGCCAGGCGGACCGACTTCTCGGGGTGGACCTATCCTACCGATATCTCTCCGGGGCGCAGCGCCTGCGGGAGTTGGTGCAAGGCGGCGAGTTGGGCCGGGTCTTCGCGATAGAAACGATTTTCCACAACGCGTATGGGCCGGACAAACCGTGGTTTTACGACCGCAAACTATCGGGCGGCGGATGCGTGATCGACCTTGGCATTCACCTGGTGGACTTAGCCCTTTGGCTGTTGGGATTTCCTGAGGTGGTCACTGTCTCGAGCCGGTTGCTGGCAAAAAGTGAACCCTGGAACAGCCAATCTGGCATGGTCGAGGACTATGCCGTCGCGCGGCTGGACTTGGCTTCGGGCGCGACGGTGCAACTCGGCTGCTCCTGGAAACTTCCGGCCGGACGCGAGGCGGTGATCGAGTTCTCGGTTTATGGCACCGCAGGAGGGGCAGGTCTCCATAATGTGAACGGCTCGTTTTATGAGTTCAAAACCGAGCAGTTCCAGAACACGACCAGGCGCACTTTGAACGAAGGGCTCGAGCCCTGGGGTGGACGCGCCCTGATCGCCTGGACCGAACAATTGGCCAGGCGCAACCGGTTCGACCCGGAGGTGGAAACGGTTGTCCAGGTGGCGCGCGTTCTGGACGAGATTTACGCGCAAAAGGGCCAGTCGTTATGAATTCACCGCAGCTCTGCAGTCCACGAAAAATTCTGATGACCGCCGATACGGTCGGCGGCGTCTGGACCTACGCCCTGGAACTGATCCGCAGCCTGGCCGAAGAAGACATCGAGGTCGTGCTGGCGACCATGGGTGCGCCATTGAGCCGCGAACAGCGCAAAGACATTCGCAAACTCCATCACGCCCGAGTTTTTGAAAGCAGCTACAAGCTTGAATGGATGGATCACCCTTGGCTGGACCTGGCGCGAGCGGGCGACTGGCTCCTGGATCTGGAAACAAGGATCAAACCGGACCTGGTGCACTTGAACTGTTACGTGCCGGCCGCGCAGCCCTTCCACGCTCCCAAGCTGGTGGTGGGGCACTCATGCGTCCTTTCCTGGTGGCAGGCGGTCCGAGCCGAAGCCGCCCCCAGCGAATGGAACTGGTACCGCTACCGCGTCACGCGCGGTTTGCGCTCGGCCGACATGGTGATCGCGCCTTCCCACGCCATGCTCGATTGTTTGCAGCGGCACTATGGACCGTTGCGCTTTGCCGAAGTCGTGCCGAACGGCCGGGACCCGCAGGTTTTCATTCCGCTGCACAAAGAAGATTTCATCTTGATCGCCGGCCGACTCTGGGACTCGGCCAAGAACCTGGAGAGCGTCGTCCAAATTGCGGCGGATCTACCCTGGCCGGTCTATGCCGCCGGAGAGCTGAAACATCCGGACGGCTCATCCTTTCAACCGAAGAATGTAAAGAGTCTCGGCTGGCTTTCCCCCGCCGCCCTCGCGCCCTGGTTCGGGCGCGCCGCGATCTATGTCCTGCCGGCCCGCTACGAGCCGTTCGGCCTTTCGGCCTTGGAAGCGGGACTGTCTGGCTGCGCCTTGGTCCTCGGCGACATCCCGTCCTTGCGCGAGATCTGGGAGGACGCGGCCTTGTTTGTGCCGAGCAATGATCAAGACGCTTTGAGGTGGATCTTGCGCGATCTGGCCAAGCGGCCGGATTTGAGACGGGATCTTGGTCAACGCGCCCGCCGACGAGCGGTTGAGTTTACGCCGGAACGAATGAAAGCGGGTTATCTATCCGCCTATTCCGAGTTGATGATGACCAGCATTCCCGAAGCGGAAGAGTCGATCTACCACCCGGTATGAAAATCCTGCTTTTCTATCACTCGCTCGTTTCGGATTGGAATCACGGGAATGCACATTTCCTGCGTGGCATCGTTTCGGAGTTGCGCGCGCGTGGACACGAGGCAGTCGTGTTCGAGCCAAAAGACGCCTGGAGCGTGCGCAACCTGGTCGAGGAATACGGAACCGAACCCGTGCAGCGTTTTCACCAGGCATATCCCGGACTGGAAAGTGTGCGGTATGAGCTCGGTTCTTTCGATCTGGAAGGAGCTTTGGTCGGCGCCGACGCGGTCCTGGTCCACGAATGGAACGATCCGGTGCTGGTTAACCGGATCGGCACCGTCCGTGCGGCGGGAGCCCCGTTCCGGCTTTATTTCCACGACACGCATCACCGCGCGGTTTCCCAGAAGGACGGCATGGCGGCTTACGACCTGGCCGGCTACGACGGCGTGTTGGCTTACGGCGAGGTCCTCCGGCAGCTTTACCTTTCGACCCGGACCGTGCGTCGCGCCTGGACGTGGCACGAAGCAGCCGACACCCGGGTTTTCCAACCATTGCCAGGCGCGGACAAGAGCGGCGACCTGGTCTGGATCGGGAACTGGGGGGACGACGAGCGCACCGAGGAGTTGCACGAGTTCCTGATCGAACCGGTGCGAGCGCTAGGGCTGAAAGCGCGCGTTTACGGCGTCCGTTACCCGGACTCGGCCAAAGAGGCGCTGGCACGTGCCGGGATCGAGTATGCCGGATGGATGCCGAACTTCGAAGTCCCGCGAACGTTTGCGCAGTACAAGGTGACGATCCATGTTCCGCGCCGGCCGTACGTCAAAGCGTTGCCAGGCATACCTACCATCCGAGTCTTTGAAGCCTTGGCTTGTGGCATCCCGCTCGTTAGCGCGCCCTGGGACGACGTGGAAGGACTATTTACACCCGGCCGTGATTTTCTCTTGGCGCGGAACGGAAAAGAGATGCGGCGGCAGTTGTCGCACCTGCTCGAGCAAAACGATCAGGCCCACCAACTGGCCCAGCACGGGTTGGAAACGATACGGGCGCGGCACACCTGCGCGCATCGGGTCGATCAGTTGCTGCACATCCTGGCTGAAACTCCGGTTTTTTAACAAACACCATGCAACCAATGAACATCGCCTTCTTCGGGTCCAGCCTCGTCTCTGCTTATTGGAACGGAGCGGCCACGTACTATCGTGGCTTGATCCGCGCCCTGGCAGAACGGGGACATCGCGTCACCTTTTACGAGCCGGATGCCTTCCAGCGGCAGCAACACCGGGACATGGCGGACCCGGCCTGGGCCAGCGTGGTGGTCTACAGCCCATACGACGAAGCAGCGGTGTTGCGCACGGTTGAACGCGCCCGCGGCGCTGATTTGATCGTCAAAGCGAGCGGGGTGGGAGTGTATGACGAGCTCCTGGAAAAGGCGGTCTTGAACATTCGGGGGCCGAACTCGCTGGTGGTCTTTTGGGACGTAGACGCTCCAGCGACTCTGGACCGGGTCGAACAGAATCCAGATGATCCGTTTCGGCCACTCATTCCCGAGTATGACCTGATCTTTACCTACGGGGGTGGGCAACCGGTGATCGGCGCTTACCTGGCTTTGGGCGCGCGAAAGTGTGTCCCAATCTACAACGCCCTCGACCCGCATACCCATTATCGCGTCGCTCCAGATCCTCGTTTCGAAGCGGACCTCGGCTTTCTCGGGAACCGTCTGCCCGACCGCGAGGCGCGGGTGGAGGAGTTCTTTCTCAAAGCCGCCATGAACCTGCCGCAAAAGCGTTTTCTTCTAGGAGGCAATGGTTGGCAGGACAAGCCGCTCCCGGAAAATGTGAAGTATCTCGGTCATGTTTTTACCACTGACCACAACGCGTTTAATTCCACTCCGCGCGTCGTGCTGAACGTCAATCGCGCCAGCATGGCTCGCTATGGCTTTTCACCTCCGACCCGCGTCTTTGAAGCTGCTGGTGCCGGCGCCTGCTTGATCACTGATGAATGGGAAGGGATCGAGCTGTTCCTCGAACCGGACCGTGAAGTGCTGGTGGCGCGGGACGGCGACGAGGTGGCGGGACATCTGCGATCGCTGACGGTTGCTCGCGCCAAATCGATCGGAGACGCGGCCTATCGGCGTGTCCGGGCGGAGCATACCTACGCCCAACGTGCCGCCTTGGTCGAAAGTGTGCTGAACGGCAGTGCCGTTGCCCGGGAGATGGCCGCATGAAGCCGCCGACGTTGCACATCGTCATTCTCGGGCTCTCAATTACCTCGTCGTGGGGAAATGGGCATGCCACCACCTACCGCGGCCTGGTGAAAGGATTAGTCGGGCGCGGCCATCGTGTGTTGTTCCTGGAACGAGATCTCGAATGGTATGCGGCCAACCGTGACCTGCCAGATCCGCCGTATGGCCAGACCCAGCTTTATACAAGCGTCGACGAGCTGAAAGAGAAGTTTGGCGCGATGATTCGCGAAGCGGACCTCGTGATGGTGGGGTCGTACGTGCCGGAAGGTGCCCTGATCGGGGCGTGGGTAAACCATATAGCGCGCGGCGTTACCGCCTTCTACGACATCGACACGCCAGTGACGTTGGCCAGGCTGAAAGCAGGCCAACTCGATTATCTCTCCGCCAACCTCATTCGCGAGTACCAGCTGTACCTGTCGTTCACCGGCGGCCCGATGCTGGAGGTGATCGAACGCGACTTTGGCTCCCCGAAAGCCTGCCCGCTCTACTGTTCAGTCGACCCGGCCCTTTACTACCCGGAAGAGGGCGAACAACGGTGGGACCTCGGGTACCTGGGAACGTTCAGCAGCGATCGTCAACCGACCGTGGAGCAGTTGCTGATCGAACCGGCCCGTCGCTGGCCAAGCGCGCGCATGGTGGTGGCCGGCCCGCAATATCCTGAAAGCATCGCTTGGCCTGAGAACGTGGAGCGGATTGTTCATTTGTCGCCCGCTGAACATCGCGGGTTTTACAACCGGCAGCGTTTCACGCTAAACGTGACTCGGCGCGAGATGGTGTTAGCCGGTTACTCTCCGAGCGTTCGGCTCTTCGAAGCCGCCGCGTGTGGCACCCCGATCATCACGGACTATTGGGAAGGGCTCGATGCCTTCTTCCAACTCGGCGAGGAGGTCCTGGTCTCGCGCAGCCCTGAGGAAACGCTGCGCTATTTGCGCGAGTTGCCGGAATCTGACCGGGCGCGAGTGGCGGCGCAGGCCCGCGAACGAGTGCTGGCGGCGCATACCGGGACGCATCGGGCGGCGGAGTTGGAGCGGTACGTTTTGGATCGGCTGCCGGAGGCCAATCTCACTGCACAAGCATGAAGCTGATCGTCTTTGGCCTTACCGTCAGTTCCTCCTGGGGAAATGGACACGCCACCATCTGGCGCGGATTGTGCCGCGCTCTCATTGGGCGCGGACACCAGGTCACCTTTTTCGAACGGGACGTCCCGTACTACGCGGCTCATCGCGATCTGAGCTCAATCCCCGGGGGCGAATTGTGCCTGTACCCGAGCTGGGAAGAGGTTCTGCCCAAAGCGCGCCAGGAACTCTCCGACGCTGATGTCGCAATAGTCACGTCTTACTGTCCGGACGGCGTGGCGGCTTCGGAACTGGTGCTGGAATCGTCTGTGCCGGTCCGCACCTTTTACGATCTCGATACGCCGATCACCTTGCAGCACTGGAAAGCGGGTGATCGCCTGACTTATGTCGGGCCGCAACGATACACCGGCTTCGATCTGGTCCTGAGCTATACGGGCGGACGCGCCTTGGAGGCGTTGCAGACGGAATTGGGCGCGAAACGAGTCGCGCCTCTCTATGGGAGCGTCGATCCGGCCGTTCATTTTCCGGTGCCGCCGATGGAAGCGTATCGCGGGGATCTTTCCTATTTAGGAACGTACGCTGCTGATCGCCAGCCCGCCTTGGAAACGTTGCTGGTTGGTCCCGCCCGGCGCTTGCCGCAACAGCGTTTTGTTATCGGCGGAGCGCAATATCCTGCCGACTTTCCCTGGACCGAAAACATCTTCTTTGTCCGGCATTTGCCGCCGGGCGAGCATTCCGCCTTTTACTGTTCTTCGCGGCTAACCTTAAACGTGACGCGACAATCAATGGCCGCGATGGGCTTTTGCCCTTCCGGTCGGTTGTTTGAAGCGGCGGCTTGCGGCGTACCCATCTTGAGTGACTCGTGGGAAGGGCTCGATGCCTTCTTCCAGCCAAACTCGGAAATCTTGATTGCGCAAACGACCGAGCAGTCGATCGCCGCGCTGCAACGAACGCCGGAGGAGTTGTCGCGGATCGGGCAAGCAGCCAGGAGGCGGGCGCTGGCCGAGCATACGGCGGAGTGCCGGGCGATCGAGTTGGAGCGGATCATCGACAACTTGAGCACTCTCGAATCGGGCAACGCGTCTGCCGCATCGCAGGCGCATCCCATCTATACGGAGGTTTGAAATTATGTGGGGTATCATTCCAGCTGCGGGCGCAGGTAGTCGCATCCAGCCACTGGCCTTTTCCAAGGAACTGCTGCCGGTCGGTGGCCGTCTCGACGGTGAAACCGAGCGTCCCAGGGCTGTCAGCGAATATCTAATAGAACGCATGATCCTGGGAGGCGCCACCAAGATCTGTTTTGTGATCTCGCCCGGGAAATCGGATATCCTCGAGTATTACGGCGGCAACATCGGCTCGGTGCCGGTCGCGTATGTCGTGCAGCCGCGCCCGGGCGGGTTGTGCGATGCACTCTTCCGCGCCAGAACCGTGGTGCATCCCAGTGAACACGTCCTGATTGGTCTTCCTGACACGATCTGGTTCCCGGAAGACGCTTTGGCCACGCTGCCGGATGGCGCGCTCTCCTTTCTACTTTTCCCGGTGGACCGACCAGAGCTGTTTGACGCGGTCGTGACGGACGACGCCGGGGCGGTTCGCGAGATTCAAGTCAAAACGCGCCGCGCGCAGTCGTCCTGGATCTGGGGCGCGTTCAAAATGCCCGGCGACTTGTTTCATGGCCTGCATGAGCTCTGGTGCCAACGCGAATGTCGCGATGAGTACATTGGCACCCTCATCAACGCCTACCTCGAGCAGGGCGGGCAAGCGCGCGGCGTCCGGGCCGGGACAGCTTACGTTGATGTCGGGACGCTCCACGGCTATCGCGAAGCCATTCAGTTGCTCGCCGGCCAGCAAGCCTTGCCACCTCATGCCGCGGCCCAGGCCGCTTGAAACCTGATACCACCATGAACTCAACCTTGCAGGATACAGTCCAAAACCACCCGCGTTCTGAGGGCTCCGCCCCCAGACCGGACCAAGCTTCCGCCAGCGAGCCCGGAGACCCCGAGCTTGAGCAGATTCGCACGCGTATCCGTTCTCTCGGCCGCTGGTTCCATAATTTGAATTTGCGAGGCGTGCAGACCGCCCCGGACCATTTTCTCGGCGATTACCCGGCGAACAAGTGGCGCAGCTTCGCGGACGCGATCCCGGCGAGCTTGGCGGGCAAGACTGTTTTGGACATCGGCTGCAACGCCGGATTTTATTCGATCGAAATGAAGCGGCGCGGCGCTGAGCGGGTGCTTGGGATCGATTTTGACCCGGAGTATCTGGCGCAGGCGCGGTTGGCGGCGGAGATCTGCGAAGTGGAGATCGAATTTCAGCAGACGTCTGTTTACGACGTTGGCAAGCTCGGGGAACGCTTCGATGTGGTCCTGTTCATGGGAGTCTTTTATCACTTGCGTCATCCGCTGCTAGCCTTGGACCTGATCCACGAACATGTCGCCAAAGACCTGTTCGTCTTCCAGTCCATGCAGCGCGGCAGCCCGGACGCGATCGATTTGGAAGAGAACTACCATTTCTGGGAAGAAGGGATCTTCGACAAGCCTGAGTTCCCGCGCATGTTTTTCATCGAAAAGAAATACGCCGGAGACCCAACCAACTGGTGGATTCCTAATCGAGCTTGCGTCGACGCTCTCCTGCGCAGTTCCGGTTTCGAAATCCTGTCTCACCCGGAGCAGGAGGTTTATATCTGCCGGCGGGCGGAACATCCCGAAGGCATCGGATCGGTTTATCCAGCCCTACAGAAGGAGCCATCATGATTGAAGCGGTCATGTTTTGGAATGAGCCCAATAACAAATCGCATTGGGACTTTGAAATCGACCCGGAGTGGCGGACCTACGCGGACATGGTCAAGCTCGCCGCCGAAGCGGTTGCAGCCGAAAACCCGCGCTTGACGCGCGTCCTGGGAGGTTTATCGCCGATCGATCGCGAATTTGTTTTGAACATGAAGCGGCAGGGCGTGCTCGATCGGGTCAACGTGGTCGCTCTGCACGGGTTCCCGCTCGACTGGAACCATTGGCAAATCGACGAATGGCCAGAGAAAATCACTGAAATCGAGCAGGTGACCGACTTGCCCATCTGGATCACGGAGGTGGGTGTCTCCACCTTCGGCGCAGAGGAGGTCCAGGAGTTCGGATTGCGCCGAACGGCGGAGTTGCTCCGGGGACGTGTTCCGCGCGTCCACTGGTACAGCTTGCACGATTTACCCCGCGCCTGGCCCGCCACCACCCGGCATCGGGAAGCGGAAGGTTCCGCTTATTACCGCCATTTTTACATGGGGCTGCTGCGCGAGGATGGCACGCCCAAACGTTCGTTGCGGATCTTTTCGCAGTTCACTCCGGATCTTGGCATCTGCCAGTGGTTCCATTTCGAGGATCATCGCCTGGACGACTCGGTCAAGTGGCTGCGCGAGCTCGGGGTCAAGCACCTGCGCACCGGTTTGAGCTGGGCGGATAGTTTTCGGCCCAGCGCCGATCTCTGGTTTGACCGGCAAATGCGGGCCCTGGACGAGTTCAACGTGACCTTGACCTTTTGCTTTACGCCGGAGCACTTGGGCGTGCGGCCGCACCACACCAGCCCGCCCAAACGGATTGACGAGTACGCAGAGTTTTGTGCCCGGATGACTCGACGTTATGCGCGCGGATAAAGAATCCCTCTTGTTCTCGGAATCGGCGCACGGCGGTGTCCGAAGGACCCGCCCCCAGTGTTACGTTCATTTAGTGCGTTTCGAGGATTTCAAAGCTGCGCTTGTTCCTTTGGACATGGCCCCGCTCGTTTCATGATCGGAGGAGAAGCGTTATGGTCGGGGAGGCGTTAACTGAAATAAGGGTCGGGCACTCGCCAGCGGCTGATTTCCTTGCGTGGGTCCAATCCGGCCAGACCACGCCTTTTTCCGGAGACGTTATTCTCGTTGCAGCGCACCCGGATGACGAGATCATCGGCGCGGGCACTCTCTTGCCGCACCTGGCGGCGCTCACACTTGTCCATACGACAGACGGTTCTCCGCGCAATTTGGCGGATGCGATTGCCGCAGGCTGCGACAGCCGGGAAACGTATGCACACGTGCGTCGCGCCGAATTGGGGGCCGCCCTGCAGATTTGCGGTCAAGCTGGTTGCCCCCAGCTCTGTTTAGGCCACGTCGACCAGGAAGCTTCCCTTGATCTTGTTTGTTTGACGCAGGATTTAATCACGATTTTTGGCCGATATCCGGAGGCCGTCGTTCTGACCCATCCCTACGAAGGTGGACATCCCGATCACGATGCGACCGCGTTCGCGGTTCACTCCGCCGTTCAGTTGCTCGAATCGGGTCACCACTTCGAGTTGGTCGAATTTGCGTCCTACCACGGGTTGCCCGGATGGCTCACGGTGGGAGAGTTCCTCCAGGAATCGCAACGGCCGTCAATTCGGCGCGATTTTTCGGAAAGTGAACGCGCACTGAAATGGCAGTTGCTGGGCTGCTTCGCTTCGCAAGCGCAAACTTTGCGGTCGTTCGCCGTTGGGCACGAGCGATTCCGAGCGGCGCCGCCCTACGATTTCACCAAGCCGCCCCATGCAGGGACGCTGCACTACGAACGATTCAATTGGGGGATGAGCGGTGAACGCTGGCGAGCGTTAGCCGGAGCAGCGTTGCTGGCATTGAACCTGCCGGCGTCACAATGAGCTTCACGGTCTTGAGCGTCGCTTATCCCTTCGCCCCGGTGGGACCGGACGCGGTGGGTGGCGCCGAACAGGTGTTGCAGCATGTCGAACGCGCCCTGGTGGGAGCGGGTCACCGATCGCTCGTGGTGGCCTGCGCGGGATCGTCGGTGGCCGGCACTCTGCTTGACGTTCCGGCCTGGCCCGGAACGGTCAGTGCGGATGGCCGGCGATTCGTGCACGAGTGCACGCGTGACGCGATTCGACGCGCCCTGGACCAGGGGGACGTTGACCTGATCCACATGCATGGCGTGGATTTTTACGAATACCTTCCGGATACGACTACTCCCATCCTGGTCACTCTTCACTTGCCGCTCTGTTGGTACCCGGCTCACGCTTTCGAACGGCAGGGGCGGCCGATCGTGTTCCAGTGTGTGTCTTCCGCCCAGCGAGCAACCATGCCTTTGTTGGCCGAACATTTTCCGGTGGTGCCGAATGGCGTCCCGATTCACGCTCTAAAACTCCGTGGGTATAGGAGACGCACCTTCGCCCTCAGTCTGGGGCGGATCTGTCCGGAGAAGGGGTTTCACCACGCTTTGGATGCCGCCCGTCTGGCCGGTGTCCCGTTGTTGTTCGGAGGCCGGGTTTTCCCATATCCCGCGCACGAGGAGTATTTCGCGCGAGAAATTGTGCCGCGCTTGAGCGAGACGCGGCGTTATGTCGGTCCGGCCGGGTTCAAGAAGAAGCGGCGCTTGCTGACGTCGGCTTGCGGTCTGCTCGTTCCGAGTTTAGCCCCTGAAACAAGCTCGTTGGTGGCGATGGAGGCGCTGGCTTGTGGAACTCCAGTGATCGCCTTTCCGTCCGGCGCGTTGCCTGAGATTGTCGAAGATGGACGAACCGGATTTTTGGTTGAGAGCACCGAGGAGATGGGGGCGGCCTTGAAAGAGGTCGGTCGGATTGACCCTGCCGCGTGTCGGGAAGCGGCGGAGCGGCGGTTCTCGCTACAGCTGATGGTGCAGGGCTACTTTACGCTTTATCGCGAGATTCTTGCGCAACGCGACCGCCTGGTTGTGCATGGCGGCGCCCAACTCGACCAAGCCGCGCCACTATTGGCGTCGAGGCGTGCCGCCTGAAATCCGGCAAGGGTTCACATGACTCTCTCGATCATCACCGAACCGGAAGAGCTGTTTGCCCTCCAGCCAGTGTGGCACCGGCTCTGGTTGGAATGTCCCAATGCGACACCTTTCCAGTCCCCACAATGGTTGCTTGCCTGGTGGCAACATTTTGGTGAGGGCAGACTGCAAACGTTCGCGATCAAGAAAGACGGAGAGTTGATCGGCCTGGTACCCGGCTTCGAGCAGTCTGAGCAAACCTCAGGGCAAACCCGGTTTTCTCTCCTGGGCGGTGCAATCTCTGATTACCTTGACGCACTCGTGTACCCGAACGTGGCCGAGACGCTCAGCCCGAAACTACTAGGGCTTCTCACCGAGGAGGGCGGCTTGGTTAACGCCCGGTTTGAACCGGTTCGGACAGATTCCCTGCTGCTGCAGGCGTGGCGCGCCGGCCAGGACGATGGCCCGCCGTCCGAAGTGGTGAACCTGGAGATTTGCCCTTTCCTGGATCTGCGCGGGGCGACCCGCTTGCGCGAAGTCATTCCCGCTCGACAAGCTGAAAACTGCGCGTACTACCGGCGCCGAGCCGACCGGCTCGGATCCGTTTCTTTTGAGCGAGCCGGATCAGACAACTGGCAGGAATCATTGCGTTGGTTATTCCAGCTCCACGAGGCGCGCTGGCGAGCGCGACATGCGCCTGGTGTGCTGGCCGATCCAAGCGTGCAGCGCTTTCACATAGCAGTTGCGGGTGCATTCGCCCGCCTTGGCATCCTGCGACTGTACCTCATGCGCTTAGAGGAACGGCCCGTCGCCGTGTTATATGGATTTCAGCACCGCGCCCGGTTCTACTATTACCTGGGTGGATTTGATCCCGAGCTTGCCGCTATCAGTCCTGGGTCACTCCTGCTCGCTCACGCGATCGAGCAAGCCTTGGCGGAGCGCGTGCTGGAGTTCGACTTTCTGCGCGGGGCGGAACAGTACAAATACTTGTGGGGGGCGCAGAACGCCCTTTGCCACAGCTTGACTCTGAAGGCGAGAACAGGACCGAAGTATCGTTCGGCGTCGCCGGCCGGTTCTCCACACTGATTCGACGGAGGTATCTTGCTCGTCTATGGTGATCCGCAGTTCAAAAGTCCGATTGCAAACGTGCTGGAGTGGATTCGACGCCGCCTGGTCACTTTGGATCAGGAAGGAGTCGATCCGGTTCGAGCGCTCCTCATCCAGGCCGGTCAGCTAGAACAAGCCTTAGCGGATTATCCCAGGGCAGACGCAGTTTGGAAGCGGCTCGTGCGTCGTGCCCAGAGGCTGACGGACAGTTTGGCCTCGGTCTTTCTCCGCCGAACGCACCAACTCGCTCCCGCCAGACTCGCTGGGCGAGCCGTCAGGCCCCGGCAGCTGAGCGTTCGGCAAGCGTTCGCTCAGTTAGTCAGTCTCACACAAAGCACCGGCTCCGGCAGCGTGGAGGTCACGATTAAGCTGCCGGAAGGATTCGAGTTTTACGGCTTATACCCGGAACAGTATTCCGCTGCAGCCCGTGGCTGGATTCAAGAGACGAGAGAGGTCCTAACCAGAAAAGTCTGGGTCATAGGCGTGCGCGGGATCGGAACGACTCTGTCCGCTGTGGTGGCGGCCACGTTGCGCGCGCACGGCTGGAAAGCGCGTCGCCGTACGGTTCGGCCGATTGGTCCGCCATTCGCCCGCACCGTCGATTTTCCGTCGCCTGTTCCGGAAAGCGTCTCCCATTTCCTGGTGGTGGATGAAGGGCCCGGCTTGTCCGGCTCATCCATGGCCGCGGTCGCTCTCGCCTTGCATCAGGCCGGAGTTGAGCCTGGGGCGATTAGCTCTTTCCAGCACATTGGGATCCTAAGCTTAGAATTCCACGTGGACAAGTTG
>JADMIO010548786.1_pt1 | contig 132999 bp, 109 predicted proteins | sample 8958161 | NCBI WGS metagenome assembly JADMIO01 (sample SAMN16585339, study PRJNA669376) | soil metagenome | isolation source: Crop rotation soil | place: USA: Cullars Rotation, Alabama | collected 2011 | reverse complement strand
GTAAGGACCTCTGGCGGATCTCACATGGGTTAAAGAAAATTAATATTGACCTTGCGTCTGAACACGGTAAGGACCTCTGGCGGATCTCACATGGGTTAAAGAAAATTAATATTGACCTTGCGTCTGAACACGGTAAGGACCTCTGGCGGATCTCACATGGGTTAAAGAAAATTAATATTGACCTTGCGTCTGAACACGGTAAGGACCTCTGGCGGATCTCACATGGGTTAAAGAAAATTAATATTGACCTTGCGTCTGAACACGGTAAGGACCTCTGGCGGATCTCACATGGGTTAAAGAAGAAAATTTATATTGACCTTGCGTCTGAACACGGTAAGGGCCTCTGGCGGAACTCGCTTTAACCACCGATAAAGCTCATGGAGCGTGAAGGGGTGATGAAATCGGGGTCGTTGATGAAGTGGCGCGGTTCTTTTTTGTAAACCACGGATTCGATGAACTCGACGATCTCGTCGCGCCTCGCGCCGCTGCGAACGACGTCGCGCAATGAGTGTTCGACAGTCGAGAACAGGCACGTGCGAATCTGGCCATCGGCGGTCAAACGGATGCGTGAACACGCGCCGCAAAACGGCTCCGTCACCGGCGCGATAATGCCGATCTCACCTGGCGCGCCGTCAGCAAATCGATAACGCGCCGACGTTTCCGATCCGCGCTTGAGGTTGAGCTTCACAAGCGGGAATCGTTCGTTGATTCGATCGTGAATCTCTCTTCCGGAAAAAACGTCTTCACGCGCCCATTCGTGTCCTGAATCAAGCGGCATAAACTCGATGAAGCGCATCTTCACGTCGTGCTCGCGCGCAAACGCAGCAAAGTCGGCGACCTCGTCTTCGTTACGACCGCGCACGATGACGGCGTTGATCTTGATCGGCTCGAGCCGGGCGTCTTTCGCGGCTGCAATCCCCGCCAGCACTTTCTCCAACACGTCGACGCCCGTCATCTGTTTGAAGACGTTTCGTTTCAAACTGTCGAGACTGATCGTGACGCGATCGAGCCCGGCTTGTTTTAAACCGTGGGCGCGATCTGGCAGGAAATAGCCGTTCGTCGTGAGGGCAAGGTCCTGCAGGCCGTTCGGCTTGAGCTGGACCAGTTTGCGAATAATCGTTTCGATGTCGCGCCGCATCATCGGCTCGCCGCCGGTGAGACGAATCTTCTCGATGCCCAGGGACACGAAGATGTCGCAAACGTACTCGATCTCTTCGTACGAGAGCATCTTCTCCTTCGGCGCGATGGGTGGTTCGCCGTGCGGCAGGCAGTAAAAACAGCGGAAATTACAGCGATCCGTGAGCGAAACGCGGAGGTCCCGTATGGCCCGGCCAAATGAATCACGTAAAACTGACATCCGCTAATGATGATAAGGAAAATCCGTGTTTTCTCCAAAGGCGAGCTTACCGTCGCGGGAGACGCATCATCGTGCCCTGCATCGTGGCGACCAACTGCGGTTCCCCGGCGCCGCTGGTCGCAAACACGTCGGCGCGGACGACGGTCAGCGTGCGGCCGGGTTTGATGACTTCAGCACGAGCGACGAACAGTTCGCCTTTCGCCGGTCGGAGCAGGTTCACCTTGAACTCGACCGCCAGGACCTCTGACTCCGGCGGCATCAAGCTGTACGCCGCATAACCGCACGCCGAATCGGCGATCGTCGTCACGATACCTGCGTGAACATAGCCATCCTGCTGCGTGAGGTCCGCGCGGTAAGGCAGCGATATTTCAACGATCCCCGGTTCGACACGCGTCAGCTCGCCGCCGATCAATCCCATGATCGACTGCTTCGCAAAACTCTGCCTGACTTCGTCCGCAAACGCGGGGTTACTCGCTTGATGCATCATCTACTTTTACACGTTTCTCCCGCTTGCGGATCTCTAATGGAAAAAAGAATTTTTAAAAAATTTCTTTTTACATGTGTCTCACAGTAGCGGGAAGGCAATGACAAAAAGAATTTTAGAATTTTCTTTTTGCCTGTACCTTACGCTTGCGGGAGATTACTTCAAAGCCTGGTCCAGTGACGAAGGATCGTCCAGCAAGATCCATTCGATGATCGAGAGCGGCAGGCTGCCGTTTTTCAGCAGGTCATCGTGAAACTGCCCGAGCTGAAAACTCGGGCCACGCTTGTCGCGATACTTTCCGAGCAGCCGCATGATCTGCCACTTGCCGGTGATGTACGTGATCTTCTGCGTCGGAGATGACGCTGCGCCCGCCGCTTCACCTTCCGCGGCTTCGCGATCGAGCCCGCCCGCTTCCATGAAGTAATTGACGGCTTGTTCAAACGTCCACATGCCCGTGTGCAGGTTGACGTCGACGCCGATGCGCGCCGCTCGATAGCGCGAGAGCCGCAGGATCTGCGCCTGCGCCACCGAGTTGTCAGGATACAAACCGGTGCGCATCAACATCTCTTCCGTGTAAAGCGCCCAACCTTCGATCAGGATCCCATCAAAGTGCTGCCGGCGAATCTCGTTGGACAAGTGGTTCGCGATCGAGAGTTGCAGGAAGTGACCGGGAATGCCTTCGTGGCCGAGGATCGGCCGCGGGTCTTCGATCGCGGCGCGGATGTAGAAATTCTTGCTCGCCGGATTGTATGTGGGAATGAAGTAGAAGCCGCTGCTGTCTTTGTCGTAAACGCCGGGCGCGTTCATAAACCCGCCGGGACTCGTCGGCTTGAACGCTTCGGGCAACTGGCGAATCTCGAATGCACCAACGTACGCGGGAATCGTCACCAGCTTCCGGCTTTTCAGAAAGTCGATCATCTCGGCCTGGCGGCTTTCGTATTTCTTGAGAAAGTCCTGCTGGTCCGTCGGGATGCTCTTGCTGCGCGCGGGATTCGGATCGGCGAGCGAGGGGTCCGAAAGCAGCGACTCCAACGCACGATAACGCGCGAGTTCCGTTTGGCCGAGCATGTCGACCTGCCCCGCGTCGAGCGGCAACAGGTACACGTTCTTGAGCAGGTAGTTGTAATTCTCCGCGCCCATCGGCTTGAACGGGACCATGCCGGGCAAACGTTGCTCGAGCCAGTCGGCAAAACCGTGAATCGACTTGAGGGCTGCATCACGTGCCGCATTCAGATTGGTCTTCTCCGCGGGCGAGAAATCTTTCGCGAGCGTCATCAAACTGTCGTTCAGCAGACCATCGATCGAACGCGCCGAGTCGATCGCGAGCCGCGCGTAAAGCTGAACGGGACGCGTGAGGTTCGACTTCGCCTTTTCGATCATGAACGGCATTTGCTTCAAACGCGCAGTCGCCGCCAGAGCCCGCACGCGCGGTGCGTCGTACTCCTTTTTTAGCAGCGAAAAGATGCCGGTGCTGCACTCGTTCACATAAAGCTGCGGATCAGTCGCCTCGGAATCCATGACGCGATTAAAAAACGCGATGCCTTCGAGCTCGGAACGAAATAGCAACCAGTCGATGCGATCGTCTTTGGACCAGCTTGACGCGGGCATTGCGCGAACTTTGTTCAGCAGATCGGTGACGTAGAGCCGCCTTGCGAGCACCGCGGACAACGAGTAGTCCGTCAGCTTGTCGTCCCAGGTGTGCAGACCGAGATCGCTCGACGCCACCGGAAAATTCTGATTGCGCCAGCGGTAATACTCGTCCGCCATGCGACGAAGATCGGCGGGCGTTTGGGCTGTGACTGAAGTGAACGACACGAATAAAAGCAGGAACAGTAGAAGGGTTTTCATAGATTCGAAATTAGCGCCCGCGCGTTGCGCTGCAATCCGGAAAGCTTGGCGCGTTTCATCGCGCTGCCGCGAAAACGTTCGACGTAACGGTCGTGACTGAGGTGGACAATATCACGAAGGGAAGCATTTACGTTTCCCTCGCGCGGCGCAAAGCGCGGTTCGTCAGTGACCTGTTCGAACCGGTTCCACGGACAAACATCCTGGCAGATGTCGCAGCCGTACAGCCAACCCGAAAGGTTCTGCTCGATCTGCTGCGGCACCTCCGGCGCGCGGAGTTCGATAGTCGCATACGAAATGCACTTGTTTGAATCGACGACGTACGGCTCCGTAATCGCGTCCGTGGGACAGGCATCGATGCACAGCGTACACGTTCCGCAGTGGTCTTCGATCCGTTCGACGTCGTAATCGAGTTCCAGGTTCAACAGCAGCTCGCCGATGAAGACCCACGAGCCGTATTCCGGCGTGATCACATTCGAATGCTTGCCGAGCCAGCTCAGTCCAGCGCGCACGGCCCAAGCCTTGTCCATCACCGGCTGAATATCAACGCAAACCTTTCCCTCCGCGCGCGGCTCCTGCTCTTTGATCCTCGCAAGCAGAGCACGAAGTTTCTCGGCGACGACGTCGTGGTAATCATCGCCCCACGCATAGCGTGAGACTTTTCCCGTCGCAGGATTTTGTTCGTGTTGCTGAGGTGTGTAGTAGTTGAGGGCGACGACGATAACAGATCGCGCCTCGGGAAAGATCTCGCGCGGACTGATGCGCTTTTCGACGTCGCGCGCCATCCACGACATCGTGCCGTGATAGCCGCGAGCCAGCCATTCTTTCAAGCGCCGCCCTTCGTCGTCGAGCGAGGCGGCGCTCACGATCCCGACTTTCGTAAACCCTTCGGCGCGCGCGCGTTCCTTGATCGCGTCAGCAGTGACTGCGTTCGGGAACCGTTGCTGGTCTGGAACGAGCTCGGAGCCCGCCTGAAAATCCATCCGCCAATGATAACGGATTACTTCGCCGTTGGAAGCTTCTGGATCGTAATCGTAACCATCGGCGTGTCGCCCGCGGTGCGGTTGTACGACACCCAGTAACCGGCTTTCGGATAACGCACGACTTTGTACTTCGATCCGTCAGCCTTCGCTTCGATGTCGCTCCCGAATACCTGTTGCGGCGTTATCGGGCTGCTCGCACCGTTCATAAAATCGACGGAGATGGCGGTCACCTTGCGCGTTTCCTTGTCGTAAATGACCGAGCACAGCTCTTTTTCGTTGAAGACGTAAAGATCCTGCTCGTCGCCTTTACCGACGGGCGTACCGAGTTTCTTGCGCACTTCGTCGGCCAGCCATCCGATCTGAATCCCGCGATACTCGAGAAAGACCGGGTCGTCGTCAGCGGCGGCGGGAGCCTTCCGCGTGGTTTGCGCGCTCGCCGACAGGCCGGCAATCAACAGGCAGGCGGCGGTGAGCACAACTCGATTCAATATCCACAAATTTGAGGATCTCGAACTGTGAGTCATAGTTACTCCTTTCCAGGAATAATATGTTTGGACCAAAATTTGGCAGGATACGGAGCCGTCAGGAGATTCCAAATGCCCCAATTGGCTCACATGTCGCGAACAATAATCCGAAGAATTGGCGATGTCAATGCTGCCGCGGGTGAATAACACCGTTGACTCAGAATCCGGTTTGGCGTAGAAGCAGGGGTGTTTTGATGACGAAAAGGAGCTGAGACCCGATGAACAGAAACATCCTATCAATTGCCCTCGCGTTGACACTCGCGGCTGTCGGGTTTGCGTCGAGCGCGTGCAGTCCAACCGCCGACACGAACCCTAATTCAACCCTCGTAACTAACAGAAACACGAACCAGCCTTCGGAAACGCTCAATGCTGCGTCGATCGAAGCTGAACTGAAAAAGATCGAGGCGGATTGGTCCAACGCTTACAAAACGAAAGACGCGGCCACGGTGAGACGCGTCGTTGCTGACGATGCCGTGATGACCTATCCCGACGGCACCCTCGGAAACAAGAACGACGAGATACAGTTTGCCGAAACGGGCGCGTTCAGCGCTGACGCCTGGGACACTCACGATGAAAAAGTGAAGGTGCTCGACGGCGATGCCGCATTCATGACCGGGCGGACTGTTATTCGGAACGGAAAGTTGAAGGATCCGAAGACGCAGCAGATGATCGACATCAGCGGTGAGTATCGCTTTCTGGACGTCTATGCGAAGCGGAATGGAAACTGGCAAGTCATAGCTTCACAGGTCACGAAGATCGCGGCGCCCGCGGCATCGGCCTCCAAGGCCGCACCACCGCCACCTGCTAAAGCAGCGCCGACTAAGTAACGCTGGTCGATCTCGAATTCCAAACGCCGGGGATGGTCGTTGAGCACTTCGGGCAGCGGCCTTCACGGGTAACGTTTACCTGCCGGATCACGTAACCGTAACGTTCGACCAGCAACTGGTCGCACGACGGGCAGTGAGTGTTCTCCCAGCGTCCGACTCGGCCCGGTAGGTTTCCTGCGTAGATGTAATTCAGTCCGGCTTCGCGGCCGATCTCACACGCACGAATGAGTTGTTCGGCGGTCGTGTTCGCGTTTTCCGTCATTCGATAATCCTGGTGAAACGCGGTGACGTGCCACGGAATATCGGGAGACACTGCCGCGATGAAATCAGCCGCGAGTCGCAGCTCGTCAGTCGAATCGTTGAAGCCGGGGATCACGAGCGTCACGATCTCCTCCCAGAAACCGCGCTCATGGACCATCTTCACCGTGTCGAGAATGTTGTCGACCACGCCGCCGAGCTGTCGATAGTTCTTATCGTTCATCGACTTTAAATCGATCTTGTAGCAATCGGTCCAGGGACGCAGGTAGTCGAGCACTTGCGGCGTGGCGTTTCCGTTTGAGATGAACGCGGTGCGAAACCCCTCGGGGCGTGCTTCTTTGAACACTGACACCGCCCACTCCGCCGTGATCAGCGGTTCGTTATAACTGCTGCCGACCATCGCCGCGCCATACGCTTTCGCCATCGTCACGAGCCGTTCGGGTGAAACGGGCGTGGGATTCGTGCCGGCATCGTTGTCGCGCAGCGCTTGCGACGTGAGCCAGTTCTGGCAATACGCGCAGTGCAGATCGCAACCGAGCATGCCGAACGTCAGCGTGTCGGACCCGGGCATGACGTGGAAAAATGGTTTCTTCTCGGTCGGGTCGCAGGCGAGTGCGGCGACGTAGTTCGCGGGGACGCGCAGTTGCCCGTGTTCGTTGAAGCGAACTTTGCAGATGCCGCGTTTGCCTGGCTTGATCAGGCAGCGGTGACCGCACGCGTAGCATTTCAACGCCCCGCCGTCGAGATCCTCGATCAATTCCGGCGCGGCTTCGATCGTCATTGCGTCGAGCTTGGTTGCGAGTGGTGCTGATTTTACCGCGATAGGCATTGCTGTACTTCCGTGCTACAAATTATACGGCAATGATAATCGAACAAATAACGGTCACCGCCTTCCAGCAACACACTCGCATTCTCGGCTGCGAAACGACGAAACAGGCGATTTGTATCGATCCTGGTGATGAAGCCGAACGCATCGTCGAGGTGCTCGACCGGCACGGGTTGACGCTCCAGGCGATCGCGCTCACTCACGCGCATCTCGATCACGTTGGCGGCGTTGCAGCGCTTAAAAAACTAAAGCCGGAAGCGAAAATCATGCTGCACAAGGGCGATGAGTTCATGTATCTCGGCCTGCCTGAGCAACCAGCGTGGATCGGGATTCCGCGCGCGCAGTGGCGACATTTGGGAATGGAGTTCGATGCGCCGCCGCCGGTTGATGAATACTGGACAGACGGCCAGAAGTACCGCGTTGGTGAGCTCGAGTTTGAGGTGATTCATTGTCCGGGGCACACGCCGGGACATGTCGTGCTGTTTGAAGGTCGTGAGCGAAAGGTGTTTGTCGGCGATGTGTTGTTTGCCGGATCGATCGGGAGGACGGATCTGCCTGGTGGTTCGACCGAGCAGTTGCTCGACTCAATCAAGAACAAGCTGTTGACGATTGGGGACGACGTCGACGTGTATTCCGGTCATGGACCAACGACGACTATTGGCGAGGAACGGCTGACGAACCCGTTTTTAAACCAGAGATACTATTGAAGTTCCGCTTGGACGTCGGCCGACGCTCTAGCGGATCTCACATAGGTTAAGAAAATTTTTTTAATGAGTTCTCGCTAGAACCCGGGCAGGACCTCCGGCGAACCTCACGTCACCGCAGGCGCTTGGACTTCATTTCTTCCCAAAGATCTTTTTGATCGTCGTTCAACTGGCTGGGCAGGGTATCGACCGAGAGCCCTTGCTGCGCGCAAAACTGCCGCCACAGCACGAACCGCAGATCGTACTGACCGGTGGAATCTGAAACCGAGTTATCGAGTTGTGGCTGTTTGTTGCGCTCTCCCGTATTCATTACCCTTACTCTACTTATTCCTGAATGTGTGGCGTGAAGTGTAACAGCTTTACTCTGGATGTGCGATCTGTGTCTGTCACGTGACAAACACAGATCGCCCACATCGGTTCTCATTGTTTCTCAACAATGTCTTTTTTCAGGCTTGTAACGAAGGCGAGAATCTCGCCCTTCTCTTTTTCCGGCACTTTGAACTTGTCGAGCGAAGCGACGAGATGCTTCGCGGCCGCGTCCCACTCGGCGTTTGTGATGCCCAGCCCGGCGTGCGAGGTTTTCATCTCGCGTCCGGTGTAGACGCACGGCCCGCCCGTCGCGGCGCAGAATTGATCGAGAATATGTTGGCGAATGCGTTTCCTTGAATCGGTGCTCTGCCCGATGAAGAATTTCTCAAACTGCTTGTCGGTAACGAGTCGACCGATGAAATCGTCGACCACCGCGGCCAGCGCGTTATAACCGCCGACGCGCTCGTAGAGTGATTTCTCCTGCGATGCGGCAATCGCAGTCGCACTCATCGTCAACAGCAGGGAAAGGACCAACCCGATAACGGTTGCTCGCTGAAAACGTGTACTCCTTTGCATGACGTGTCTCCTTTTGTTGGTTAAGAACTACAGAGGGATCTACGGACAGCACGGTGAGATTGGATTTAACTCATGTGACATCCGCCAGAGGTCTGGCGAGGACCAGGCGTAACGTCAATGTTTTTTACTCTATGTGACATCCGCCAAAGGTCCCGGCGAGGACCAGGCGTGCCGTTCATATTGTTTAGTTTTTATGTGAGGTCAGCAAGAGCTTGCACAGATGTTAGAGACCGCTCCGAAGGTAGATAGCGCTCGTTGGAGCAGTGGAACCCCCAGCAGGTTCGAGCGTGACCGCAAATACAGCCGACGCCAGCGCCCGCCGCGGAACCTCATCCGTCAACTCTCCCCGACCCTCATCGTCAATCGCAAACGTTCTGCCGGGAATCGGCGGACTGTTGCCGACGATAAACCAAAGTTGATACTCCTTGCCTGCCGGTGCCCGCGGTAGACCATTCGCCATCAACACCGCGTTGCCGGTTCTGTCGTAAGCAAGCTGAGCCGATGCGTCGGGTGACGGGCCAACACCGGACAAGGACGCAACTCTCGCCCCGGGCGTGCTGAGAATCGTAACGAACTCGTTGGAGCGATTTAGTTCTCGCTGCATCGCGCCCATATCGCGCGACATAAACTCCATTTGCCGGCGCAACGTCCGGTTCTGCTGCCAGAGCACGATGATCCAAATAATCAGGACCAGGCAGAGAAAAGCGGCGGCAATCGCGCCGACCTGTCCGAACGACGCCCACGTTTCTCTCCAGCTCTGGCGGAACGGAACAACACGCGGTTCCTGTGACCTCGGATCCTGCTGAGAACGTGAATCCTGCTCAGGCCTCGGAACGTTCTGAGTACGCGGCTCCTGTTGATGCTGCTCGCTGCGAACAGCGCTCATGATCCGTTCGCGCACCTGCGGCGACGGCGCCTCCGGACTGGCGCCCAGCGCGAGTGACGCCGCCGTATTTTCCCAATCCGCCAGTTCTCTCCGGCACTCCGCACACTCCGAGAGATGCTGTTCCAGCGCGCGCCGCTCCTCCGCGTCGAGCGCGGAAAGCGCCTGCGCCGCTAACATCTCTTTGTAGTCGTCGTGCACCATCATCGTCCGATTAATACTGCCCCCTGGCCGAAAGCAATTCGCGCAACTTCATCATGCCGCTGCGCATGCGCGTTTTCACCGTCCCCAGCGGCGCGCCGAGCTGCATCGCGATTTCCGACTGCGTGAGTCCGTCGAAATACGCGAGCATCAAGGGGCGCTTTTGCTCTTCGGGGAGTTGCGACAGCGCGTTGTTTACGACGCCGCGTTGTTCCGACCGGATCGCATCCGTGGCCGCATCCGAAACGTCATCGGAGGCTTCATTGACCTCGGCCCCGGCCGCCATCGCCACACGCGCGCGGGACGCCACTGACCGCAAGCGATCGATGCCGCGGCTGCGCGCCAGCGTTACCAGCCACGTGAACGGTCTGCCGCGATTCGCATCGAAGTCTGCCGCGCGCCGCCAAACCTGCAGAAACACCTCCTGGAGCACGTCCTCCGCTTCTTCGCGGTTATTCAATATACGCACGAGCACGCTGAACAGGATTAGCCGGTAGCGATCGTAGAGTTGCCCGAGGGCCGCTTCGTCCCTGGCGGCGACGGCCTTCAGCAGCTCGACATCGTGGTCGTGTGGCTGTTCGGATCGCAAGATGAGGCTGAAAACGACGTCCATGTACCCCGCTTTATACGGAGTACACGGACCAAACGGATTTGTCAGGCGACTGTAATTTCGTCGGAAAGATAGACGTCCTGGATGGCGTTCAGCAGTTGAACGCCTTCATTCATCGGGCGCTGAAACGCTTTGCGGCCGGAGATGAGACCCATTCCACCGCCGCGCTTGTTGATGACTGCCGTGCGCACCGCCTCGGCGAGGTCGCTGGCGCCCTTCGACTCACCACCCGAATTGATCAGCCCGCACCGGCCCATGAAGCAGTTGGCCACCTGGTAACGGACCAGATCGATCGGGTTATCGGTAGTAAGTTTTTCGTAGATGAGCTTGCTGGTCTTGCCGTAGGAGCCGCCCAACGCAACCTCCACCGCTTTGTAACCGCCGTTTCGTTCCGGAAGTTTCTGCTTGATGATGTCGGCCTGGATGGTGACGCCGAGATGGTTTGCCTGGCCGGTCAAATCGGCCGCCGCGTGCATGTCGCCTTCCGGGGTTTTGAACTTGGAATTCCGCAGGTAGCACCAGAGGATGCAAGCCAAGCCGAGCTCGTGTGCTTGAGCAAACGCTTCGCTGACTTCCGTGATCTGCCGCGTCGATTCGTCAGAACCAAAATAGATGGTAGCGCCAACCGCGACCGCGCCAAGGTTGTACGCCTCGCGCACCGTGCCAAACATCACCTGGTCGAACTTGTTCGGCAGCGTGAGCAGCTCGTTGTGATTGATCTTTACGATAAACGGGATCTTGTGTGCGTACTTCCTGCCGACGGTCCCGAGTACGCCGAACGTCGAAGCAACCGCGTTGCAGCCGCCTTCGATCGCGAGCCGAATGATGTTTTCCGGGTCGAAGTACTCCGGGTTCGGCGCGAACGATGCGCCCGCCGAGTGCTCGATCCCCTGGTCCACCGGGAGAATCGAGAGATAACCGGTGCCGGCGAGACGGCCGTTGTCGAACAGCGACTGCAGCGAACGCAGCACCCGGGTCGGACGATCGGAGATGGCCCAAATGCGATCGATAAAGTCAGGTCCCGGTAACTGGACATGCTCCTTCAGGATCGTCTGCGACGTGTGTTCGAGTAACTTTGAAGCGTTGTCGCCGAGAAGCTCTGCAATTCGATCGAGCGTAGTTGAACGCTGTAATTCGGTGGCCATTCGGTGTCCTCCTGGTGCTCCGGTAATGATTTGAATGCTCGTAAAATGAAGCTGCGGAAATTATATTAGCCGCCGATCATCCGGGCAATGGCAAACGCCGCGCCGGCGGCGACACTGCCGATGAAAGCCGTTTGCAGGGCGCTTCTCACGGGTCTCGTTCCGGTAAAACGGCCTTTAATAAAGCCAAAAATCAGCAGGGCGATGAGCGTCATGGCTATTGAAAGCAGCAACGCGTTCGAGGCGGTGTGCGAGAAGATGTAGGGCGCGAGGGGGATCAGGCCGCCGGCGATGTAGGCGCCCGCGATTGTCAGGGCGCTGGTCAAGGCACGTTTTGGATCGGGCTTTTCGAGACCGAGCTCGAAACGCATCATGAAGTCGACCCAGTTGCGGGGCTGTTGCCGCAGTGCCTGGACGATCGGCCACGTTTGCTCTTCGGTGAGGCCGTAAGCCTGGAAAACTTCGGCGACTTCGCGCATCTCTTCGTGCGGAATCTCGACGACTTCGCGTTTCTCGCGTTCGCGTTCTTTGGCGTAGTGTTCGGCGTCGCTTTTGGCGGCCATGTAACCGCCCAGGCCCATTGCGATCGAGCCGGCGGCGATCTCCGCGAGGCCCGCGGTTACGATAATTCCCGTCTGATCGATAGCTCCGCTCAGACCTGCGGCGAGGGCGAAAGGGACCGTCAAACCATCAGCCATTCCGATTACGACGTCGCGAACAACCTCACTCGATGTGAAGTGACGTTCGATGTGGGGAGTTTGTGGCACTTGGTCTTATTCGCTGCCGCGTTAAAATTTTCCTGCGAGCATGAGAACTCCTATCACTATAAACGCAACTGCCGCAACTCGCTTCACCCATTCCAACGGCACATACTGTCCGACAACGGCTCCGACCAGCACGCCGATCGCCGACACGGCCGTAAGCGCAAGGCTGGCGCCGATGAAGACTGCCCACGGCTTCTTCGTGTCCGCCGACATCGTCATCGCCGCCAGTTGAGTTTTATCACCCATCTCGGCCAGAAAGATGATGCCGAAGGTTGTCAGTAGTACACGAAGGTCCATGTTGTGCTTTCACGTCTCCTTTAGAATGTGTTTCTCCTAGAATGTGTTTCTCGCTTGCGCTACGTCAATGGAGAAATGAATTCCAAAAATTCTTTTTTCACATGTGTTTCTCGCTTGCGCTACGTCAATGGAGAAACGAAATTTAAAAAATCTTTTTTTCACATGTGTTTCTCGCTGGCGCTACGTCAATGGAGAAATGAATTCAAAAAATCTCTTTTCACATGTGTTTCTCGCTTGCGCTACGTCAATGGGTTAAGAAAAGTTTTTTTAATTTACTTCTAATGTGTGTCTCCCACTTGCGAGACTACAGTACAAAGCGATTCCGATTGTGTTTTATCACCCATCTCGGCCAGAAAGATGATGCCGAAGGTTGTCAGTAGTACACGAAGGTCCATTTTGTGCTTTCACGTCTCCTTTAGAATGTGTTTCTCATCGAAGGTGTTTCTCGCTTGTGCTACGTCAATGGGTTAAGGAAATTTTTTTAATTTACTTCTAATGTGTGTCTCCCACTTGCGAGACGACAGAACAAAGCGATTCCGAAGCTATCGTAAATCACTGATCAGCACGGCATCGCGCATTAGCGCGCCGCGCGTGGCCGCGAACATCTTACCGTCCCGAGACCACGCAAACCCCGTCATCAAACTATCTTTGAAGAACGTGAGCTGCTTCGGCGCGCCGCCGTCGAGCGGCTGCCCCCAGACATTCGAAACGCCGCTTCTGTTGACGGAATACAGAATCGATTTTCCGTCCGGGCTCCACTGGATCAGCGAGGGCACGGTGCTGCTCGGACCAAAAGTAAAAGAAGCGACCGGCGTCATGTCGGGAAAGTTCACGACCGCGAACCGGTTAGGCGGAGCAAATGGATCGGGCGATTCAGGATACGAGTAAGCCAACAACTTGCCATCCGGCGAAACAACAGCCGAACTCGCTACGTGATCTGAAAGCTGCTCCGGCGTGCCGCCATCGATTGAGACTTTCCACATCGTCGGTTTCGCGCCACCGTTGTCGATGTAGACCACCGTCTTGCCATCCGGTGTCAGCGAAGGAGAGATGTCTACCGAACCATTACTCAGGCGAACTGGATTGCTGCCGTCCATATTCATTCGCCAGATGGCAATTCGGCCGTCGCGTGGTGAAACAAAAACGATGTACTTGCCGTCAGCCGACACAACGGCGTTACCGCCGCCGTTGTTAGTCAACTGCCTCCGATTGCTTCCATCCGAATCGGCAATCCAAATATCCGGCACGCCACCTTCATTCGACATGAAGATGATGCGATTGTCCTTCGTCCAGGTTAAGTTGTTTCCGGCGGTCGCATAGAACCCGACGTTGCCAGTCGCCAACCTCACGGCTTTCTCCGCATCACCTTCGGGCGCTACCCAAACGTTTATCAAGCCGTCGACCTGAATCGTCGCGAGTTTCCGGCCTTCGTTAGTGAGGCTGATAGTGCGATACGCGCTGAGGTCGTTCGTGACTCGACGTTTTTTGCCATCCGGATAACTGAGTATCCACTGTTGCGATGTGTTAACACCATCGCCCGCGACGACTAATAGACCACTCATGTCAGGCAGCCACTGCACGCGTGCCGCAAAGGTCCACGGCTCGCGCGTCAACACCTGTTCCTTGCCATCTTCAACGGCAAACAGAACGACGTTGGTTTGCCTGGGGGATGACATCACCGCGGTGGCGATAAACTTGCCGTCCGGCGACCACGAAGGACCGGTAAAAAAGATAGGGTAAAAGCGATCGGGACGCTTGCGAACTGCAAGTGTCCGTTCGTTGCTGCCGTCGACGTTCGCGATCACGAGAGCACTGTCGCCGGAATTGGGATAATTGCTGCGTATAAATACGAACCGTGTGCCGTCCGGCGCAAAGCTAATGGGTGCATCGATCTTCTCGAGCACTTTCACGGGCAGGCCGCCAAGCGTCGGGATGCGATAGAGCGTGCCGGCATCCAGGTTGGCCTTTAACACATAATAGAGGTCGCTGCCATCGGGAGAAAAAGTTATGCCAAAGAAACCGACAGCACTCGCCGGCACAACCTCCTTGTCGTTCGCGGTGCTTACCTGCCTGATCCACAGGCCCTGACTGTTTCTGTCGCTGCGCACATAGACGATGTACTTCCCGTCAGGAGAAATCGTGACGTCGATCACGTCGCCCGAGTTCGTGAGGCGCGCCAGATGGATGTTTTGAAACGCAGCGACGTGCGGCTTGCGATTGACGAGCTTGTAAATCCCGAAAGCGCCGAAGCCGGCGACGGCTAAAACGATCGCGAGCACAACCGCCACGCCGATCTTGTGACGCTTGAGTTCGATACTCAGCGATTCCGTAATCGCATTGATGGCGCTGCGAGTCTCGGTTGCGTCGATGCGCGTTTCGGTAGTCGTCGATTGTGTTCGATCGAGTATCCCGGCGAGGCTGCCGCCGTTGTCGGGTGAAACTGAGCGATCGAGTTTCGCCTGGAACTCCAGTTCCTGTTTAAGTGCTTTCAGATCGAGCCACAGGTCTTTGACGACCTGGTAACGCTCCTCGCGATCCTTGCGCAGCGACTTGTTGACGATGCGAACGAGTTCCGCCGGAAGTTGCGGCACGAGGTGCTGAAGCGGCGCTGGCTCTGTTTTGAGTATGGCCGCGAGCGTGTCGCTCGGCGTCTCGCCTTCGAATGGCTTACGACGCGCGAGCATCTCGTACATCACCGCGCCGAGACTGAAAATGTCGGAACGGTTGTCGACGACGAGCCCGCGCGCCTGTTCGGGCGACATGTAACCGGCCGTGCCGAGCACGAAACCGGAACCGGTGCGCACCTGCATCGTCGGCGCTTCGGCGGCAACGACGCCGGTTGTGTCCTCGCTTAGTTTCGCCAGACCGAAATCGAGGATTTTGACGTAGCCGTCCGGACGCAACATCACGTTCTCGGGTTTGATGTCACGATGGATGATGCCGGCTTTGTGAGCGACGGCGAGCGCGTCGGCAATCTGGATCGAGATGTTGAGCGCTTCGGTCAGGGACAATGACGAGCGTCCGAGCCGGTGGCGCAGCGTTTCACCTTCGACGAACTCGGTGGCGATGACGTGAGTTGAGTTGGCTTGGAAGATCTCGTAGATCGTGATGATGTTTGGATGGTTGAGCGCTGACGCGGCGCGTGCTTCCTGTTCGAAACGTCGCAGGCGATCGTTGTCTTTCGTAAACGCGGCGGGCAGGAGCTTCAGCGCGACGTTGCGGCTCAACCGCTTGTCCTGGGCGAGATAGACCTCACCCATGCCGCCGCGGCTGATGAACGAGAGCACTTCGTAGTTGCCGATTGCGTCGCCGGGTGGAAGCTCCAGTTTTTCGTTGGCGAGCAGTTCGGCGGCGGCGTAGTAGGCGGGCTCGTCGATGAAGCTGCCTTCCTTTTCGTGGGACGTGATTAGTGATTCGACCTCGGAACGCAGCGCCGCGTCACCCGAACAGGCCTCCGACAGAAACTCGCCGCGGTGCTCGGGCAGATATTTGATCGCCGAATCGAAGATCTCTTTAACTTGTTGCCAGCGTTCCGGTGTCATCCGTGTTATTTACACTCGTCTAGCTAAATACGCGTCTCACACCAGCCAATTCCCTCACTCGAAGTTAACTGTACCAGTCGGCTTCGCCGCCGGATGTGAGGCGAAGCCGCTCCGATCATTGCTCCAGTTGGCGGCGGAGCCAGGCGCGGGCGGATTTCCATTCGCGTTCCACCGTCGCATGACCGATGCCCATGACTTCCGCGGTTTCGTCGATCGAAAGACCGCCAAAAAACTTCAATTCAACAATCCGACCCTGCTGCTGATCCATTTTCGACAACTCATCCAGCGCTTCATTCAACGCCAACAGGTCGATCGCCGGCTGCGCGACCAACTCCTCGACGCTCGTAATCGACAGCCGCTGCTGGTTCGACCCGCCGCGCTTCTCCGCCTGGTGCCGTCGCGCGTGGTCCACCAGAATCCGCCTCATCAACTGCGCCGAGATCGCGAAAAAGTGCGCCCGGTTCTGCCACTTCGCATTCTTCTGCCCGACCAGCTTCAAATACGCCTCATTGACCAGCGCCGTCGGCTGAAGCGTGTGGCCGGCCCGTTCGCGGCGCAAGTAATTCGTCGCCAGGCGCCGTAATTCGGAGTAAACGAGCGGCATCAACCGGTCGAGCGCCGCCTGATCGCCCTGTCCCCAGTCGATCAAAAGCTGCGTTATTGCTTCCGGCGATTCCATCGTCAACCCCGTCTGGTCCACATAGTTACGGCGAAAAACGAGCCGAATTCTACAACAATAATTTTCCAACCGTGAGGGACGGCGCCGTGATTCGCCGCGTAAATCAATGAAGGCCAAAAGAAATGCGTGGGCCGGACCATTCAAGTTTCAGGAGGTTTAGTCATGAAACGGTATCTTCAATTAACGATTGCTCTCATGGTTGTCTGCGGCGTTTCTGCGACCACGAGCCAGGCGCAGACGAACACTTCACCAACGATGCGTGCCGACGTCCCGTTCACGTTCATGGTGGGAGACAAGACGCTGCCGGCTGGTGTTTACACTGTCAGCATTCTCAATTCCACTTCCGATCGCAAAACCCTGCAGATCAGAAGCGAAAACGGTCGCCTCAGCGCGATGGTCCAAACCTCGGGCGCGAACACCACACCCGCCAAGCACACGAAACTCGTGTTTCACCGCTACGGGGATCATTACTTCTTCGCCCAGGCACAACTGGCGGGCGACTCGACGATTCTCGCCGCAACCAAAACACGCGCCGAGCGCGCAACGCAACGAGCATTGAAGCGTTCGGACAGCAGCACCGTCGTCGTCATCGTGGCCCACTAGACAGCGGACAGACCAGGGGAATCGGCCGGCAGAAGTTGGGGAACTCCTTGCAGGCTGAACAAGCAACGACCCGAAGTCGGCGACGGCCTCGGGTTGTTGCTTTTCGCTGTTTCCAAAATCGTGTTACTAACCTCTCGCCTACGGGAAACACATGCATACACGGATAAAAAGTCTGTTAATCTCTCAAGCTGATGGCGACCCCAACCACCCTGACTGCCGCAAACATCCGCACCGAAGCAATCGCCGGCATCACGACGTTCTTCACCATGTCGTACATCGTCATCGTGAATCCGTCGATCCTCTCGACTCCGGGAACGGGCATCGCATTCAGCGGTGCGTTGACGGCGACGGTCCTGGTCTGCTTCACGATGACGCTGCTGATGGGCGTCTACGCAAAGCTCCCGTTCGGCGTCGCGCCCGGCATGGGCATCAACGCGTTCTTCACGTTCACGATCATCCTGACGCAGGGCGTCTGGTGGCAGGTCGCACTCGGAATCATCTTCTGGGCGGGCGTGATTTTTCTTTTGATCTCGGTGACGCCCGTACGCGAGACGATCGCGAAAGCAATTCCGTCAGAACTCCGAATCGGCACCGCGGCGGGTATCGGAATATTTCTGACGTTCATCGGTTTCAAAAATGCCGGCCTCATCACCGGCGATCCGGTCACGCTCGTCAAACTCGGCCGGCTCGACGAAAAAACGCTGATCGCCATCGTCGGTATGGCCGTAATCGTCTTCCTGCTCATTCGCGGCAGCTCGCTGGCTTATCTCGCGGGAATCTTTGTCGTCACCGTGCTCGCGCTCCTGCGCGGCCATATCACCGCGCCGCCACAATTCTTTAGTGCGCCCGATTTCCACACCGTCTTTCTCAAACTCGACATCTTCGGCGCGCTGAAGCTTTCGTTGTTGCCCGCAATTGTCGCCATACTCTTCACTGATCTCTTTGACTCGATCTCGACCTTCATGGGCGTCTCGCACGCCGCGGGTCTGCTCGACGAGAACGGAAATCCGAAGAATTTGCGGAAGGGACTGATCGTCGATTCGGTTGCGACTTTCGGCGCAGGAGTGGCGGGCACGTCGTCGGGAACGGCGTACATCGAAAGCATCGCCGGTATCAACGTCGGCGGCCGCACCGGATTGACGGCCGTTTTCACCGCGCTCTGTTTTCTGCCGTGCTTTTTCCTGGCTCCGCTAGCGGGGATGGTGCCGGTTTACGCCACCGCGCCGGTGCTGGTGCTGGTGGGCGCCGCGATGTTCAAAAGTGTTGCCGGCATAAACTTCATCAAAATCGAGGAAGGTCTGCCGGCGTTTTTGACTATAATCCTCATTCCCCTGACCTTTTCGATCACCCAGGGCATACTCTGGGGTTTCATTTCGCATGTTGGCCTTTATCTTGTTGTCGGCCGCCGGAAAGAGATTCATCCAGTCATGTATATTTTGGCGCTGATTGCCGTCGGGTTGTTGTTGCTCGAGCATTCGGCGCTCACGTGGAAGTCATGAGAAATATCTTCGCATTATTCGTCATCATTTCTTGCGCCGTCGTAGTGGTTGCACAGAATCCAGCGCCGAGCCCGACGCCGACCGTCGATCAGCGTGGTCTTGGTATTCAGAGCAGCACGTCGACTTCAGCGTCACAAGGTGGGCAGCAATCGCGCGAAGCGAAACCCGAGCTGGTGCTGCAAACCGGCTACAACAATGTCTTCGGCGCAACGCGGCTCGTCTTCAGTCCTGACGGACGACTGCTCGCCACCGCCACGTTTCGCAGTAACACGATCAAGCTGTGGGAAACCGCCACCGGCCGCAAGCTGCGCGATCTATCCAGCAGCGGGCAGAACGCGCCGGGCGTCGCCCCGTATGTCGCGTTCAGTCGCGACAGTCGTCTGATCGCGACCGCTACCGCCGATAATTCGGTGAAGGTTTGGGACGTGATGAGCGGACGTGAGTTGCATACGCTTGCTGGTCCACCGGGAACAGTTACGGCCGCGCTCGGCGTTTACTTCATCGCCTTCGGCGCAAATAATCAACTGGTCACCATCAGCGATGCCGCGCGTCTTTGGGACGTGTCCACCGGGCGCGAGCTGCGGACGCTGCACAGTGACAAGTCGCCCACCGTTCTCACCGGTTACAACGGAGCGGACGGCGGGATGGTCCTGTCGCCTGACGGCACTCAGTTGGCCCTGTTCAGCGACGATTCTGAAGCGCACATCAGCGTTATCGAGCTCTCGAGCGGAAGTGAGCGACGCCGGTTCAAGCTGCCTGACAACCGCATCGATAGCCTGCAACTGGTTTTCACTCCCGATGGACGTTTGCTCGCTGCCGGAATCGTCGACCAACACTTCAAACTGTGGGACCTCACGTCGAAAAAAGAGCAGGAGCTCGCACGCACGGCGAACGACTACAGACCCGTCAAGTTCAGTCCCGACGGACGGCTGCTTGCTTTGTCTGAAAACTACAACGTTCGCGTTTGGGACGTCGCGACGATGCGCGAGCTCACGAGTTTGAAAGCGCCGAACACCGGCTTGTACCCGCAGGGTGAGGCGTTTATCAGTTTCAGCGAAGACGGAAAGCGCATCGCCACGGGCGGTTTCGATACCGACACGATCATCTGGGACAGTGAAAGCGGGAAACCAGTCGCGAATCTCACCGGCCGCACCAACATGGCTTTTAACGTCGCGTTCAGTGCTGACGGAACACAGCTTTATTCAGGCGACCGCACGCGTTGGGACTTGCGCACGGGACGCGGTCTGCGACTCGTGCCGAAGTCTGCGGAAAAGAGTTTCGGGTTTCCGAGTCCTGACGGCCGTCTGCTCGCAGTAATGCGGCCTAACAGCGGCGTGGTCTCAATCGTCGAAGTTCCCAGTGGAAAGCAAGTGCAAACGCTGACGCCGGCCAGTGCCGCGGGTGTAGTGGTCCAACGCGTTCACTTCAGCCCTGACAGCAGCATGCTCGCCGTCATTTATGGACCAGGCGACACGCAACAGCAAACGAAGACGCCAACGGCGCTAACGCCCCGCGGTCAGTTGACGATCTGGGAAACGAAGACCGGTCGACAATTGCAGTCGCTAGCTTCCGGCGACATTCCTTCCGAAGCAGATTTCAGTCGGGACGGCCGCACCCTCGCAACGATCGGAATCATGGGCCAGATCTCGCTTTGGGACGTGCAGTCGGGGAGCAAGTTACGCGATCTGACACGATCGCCGATGGCGGGGTTTCCGGTGGCGGGCAGTCAGGGCGCCATCAAACCCGGGCAGATGCCGCAAATGCCGAACATGGCCGACATCGCCGCCATGATGAACAACGCCTTCGGCATGATTTCTTCCGGGACGATGGGCCAGAAGGCGCTGGCGTTCAGTGTCGATGGACGCGTGCTCGCAACTGGCGGGTTCGAGTCGAAGGCGAACATCGACTTCGCCGCGATGATGAGTGGCGCGATGAGTGGTCGTCCGCAAAAAGGTTCGAAAGGTTCGAAGCAACCGGATCCCGCCGACATGATGAAGGATTTCAAGGTTGAGACTGTCGGTCAGGTGCAGCTTTGGGACGTCGCGAGCGGCCGTGAGATTGGCGCGCTGAAAGGACACGGGCGCGGCATTACGAAACTCGTGTTCAGTCGCGATGGAAAGTTCATCGCTTCCGCTGCGTCTGACAACACGATCAGGATCTGGGACGCGGAGAAGCAGAGCGAGGTCCGCACGTTGACGGGCCATACTTCGAACGTCGAGTCGATTGATTTCAGCCCCGATGGGCGCTTGCTCGCGTCCGCGAGTGACGATGGCAGCACGTTTCTGTGGGACACGAAAAGCGGCGAACATCTGTTGACGTTGATCTCGCTCGACGATGGCAGCGAGTGGATGGTGGTCACGCCGCAAGGCCTGTTTGACGGCACGCCTGTTTCCTGGAACCAGATCCTCTGGCGCTACAACCAGGAGACCTTCAACGTCGCCCCGATCGAGTGGTTCTTCAACGAGTTTTACTACCCCGGTTTACTCGCCGACGTATTCAACGGCAAACGCCCGCGCGTCGCGCAAGACGTCTCGAAGAAAGATCGACGCCAGCCAGTGGTGAAGTTGTCCCTCGTTGGACCACCCGCAGCTGAATCGGGCGTCGCGGCACGCACGATCAAGGTAAAGATCGACGTCGCCGATGCGCCGGCTGACAAGGACAATCCGAAAGGAAGCGGCGCGCAGGACCTGCGTCTGTTTCGCAACGGCTCGCTCGTGAAAGTTTGGCACGGCGACGTGCTGAATGGGCAGGCGTCGGTTTCGCTCGAGCAGGAGATCACCGTAACAACTGGGCCGAACCGGCTCGTCGCCTACGCGTTCAATCGCGACAACGTCAAGAGCAAGGACGCGCCGCTCGTGTTCACAGGCGCGGACAGCCTGAAACGTAAGGGTACCGCGTACATCATCGCCGTCGGCGTAAATGAATACGCGAACTCTCAGTACAATTTGAAGTACGCCGTAGCGGATGCGCGCAGCTTTGGCGAGGAGATGCGGCGCCAGCAGACGCAGGTCGGTGGCTTCGAACGAGTCGAAGTCGTCGAACTGCTCGACGCAAACGCCACGAAAGACAACATCCTTTCCGTTATCAAACGGCTCGCAGGCGAACCTGGACCACCGACGCTGAAAGCTGGTCCCGCCGATGGAATCAAACGCGTCGAGCCCGAAGACACGGTGATCATTTACTACGCCGGTCACGGGACCGCGCAGGCGCAGCGTTTCTACTTGATTCCGCACGATCTCGGCTACACCGGCGACCGTACGAAATTGACGGAAGCAGGTTTCAAGACGATGCTGTCGCATAGTATTTCGGACGTCGAGCTGGAATCGGCGGTGGAAGGTCTGGATGCGGGCCACCTGTTGCTGATCATCGACGCGTGCAATTCCGGACAGGCGCTCGAGGCGGAGGAGAAGCGCCGTGGTCCAATGAATTCAAAAGGTCTCGCGCAGCTCGCGTACGAAAAGGGAATGTATATCCTGACGGCGGCACAGAGTTTTCAGGCGGCGCTCGAAGCAGCGCAGTTGGGCCACGGATATTTGACGTACGCGCTCGTCGAAGAAGGCTTGAAGACCGCGGTCGCCGACGCCGAGCCGAAGGACGGCGTGCTGATCGCGCGCGAGTGGCTCAACTTTGCGACTGAGCGCGTGCCTCGCATGCAGGAAGAAAAGATGGCGCAGGGGCGTGGACTGGGAATCCCGATCGCGTTCACCGAGGGCGAGGCCGATGTCGCCGATCCGCAGCAGCGCACCGTGCAACGTCCGCGGGTGTTCTATCGCCGCGAGCTGGAGACGAATCCGTTGATCATCGCGAAGCCTTAGTCCGTGTAACCCGTGTATGAATAACCCCATCGGCAAGCCCGTTCCCCGCAAAGAAGGCCGCAAGAAGGTTACGGGTCAGGCGTTGTATATCGACGACCTGTCGTTTCCCGACATGCTGCACGGCGCGACGATCCGCAGCCCGGCGCCGCGCGGGCGGATCACGAACATCACTTTCGGCGGCGACATTCCGTGGGATGAGTTCACGATCGTCACGGCTAAAGACATTCCCGGTGCAAACTACGTCGCGTTGATCCTGAACGATCAACCTTATCTCGCCGACGGCTTTGTCAACCACGCCGAAGAGCCGGTGCTGCTGATCGCGCACCGCGATAAGTATGTGGTCGCCGAAGCACGGCATCACGTGCGTGTAGAGATCGAAGCGCAGCCGGCGGTGTTCACACTCGAGGAGTCGCTCGCGAAGAAAGAGATCGTCTGGGGCGACGACAACGTCTTCAAGAAGTTTCTGGTCGACAAAGGAAATGTGGACGAAGCGTGGGCCGCCGCGGATTTCATCGTCGAAGGCGAGTACGAAACGGGCGCGCAGGAACAACTCTACATCGAAAATAACGGCGCGATTGCGATTGCGAACCCCGGCGAAGGGGTGACCGTGTGGGGCTCGATGCAGTGTCCTTACTATGTTCACAAAGCGCTCGTGAAGTTGTTTGACCTGCCGGAAGAAAAGATTCGCATCATTCAAACCGAAACCGGCGGCGGCTTTGGCGGCAAGGAAGAATATCCGTCGCTGATCGCCGGGCACGCTGCGTTGCTGGCGTGGAAGTCGGGCAAGCCGGTGAAGATCGTCTACGATCGCGCGGAAGACATGGTCGCGACGACCAAGCGACACCCGTCGCGCACGCACCACAAAACGGCGGTGACCAACGACGGCAAACTGCTCGCGATGGAGATCGACTTCACGATCGACGGCGGCGCTTACTGCACGCTCTCGCCCGTCGTGCTTTCGCGCGGCACGATCCACGCCGCTGGTCCATATTTCTGTCCAAACGTGCGTATTCACAGCCGCGCCGTGGCGACGAACGTGCCGCCGCACGGCGCGTTTCGCGGTTTCGGCGCGCCGCAAAGCATCTTCGCGCTCGAGCGTCACATGGACCACGTCGCTCGCGCGGTTGGTTTGACGCCGGAAGAGTTTCGCCGTCGCAACTTCATCCGCGAAGGAGAGACGACGGCGACAAGCCAGGTGATTCGCGAGCGCGTGAATATGCACGCGCTGCTGGATCGCGCGCTCCAGTTGAGCGATTACCACGCGAAACGCGAGCGGTTCGCGCGTGAAAACAACCGCAATAGCAATAAAAAGCGAGGGATCGGATTTGCTTCGTTTATGCACGGAGCCGGATTCACTGGATCCGGCGAGGTTTATCTCCAATCCGTGGTTTCGGCTGAGGCCACGGACGACGGAAAAGTTCAGATACTCGCGGCAAGCACCGAGATCGGTCAGGGGACAAACACGATCTTCTCGCAGATCGCGTCCGAGGCCCTCGGCCTCGACTTCGACATGATCGAGATCGTCCAGCCTGACACAGGACGCGTGCCGAATAGCGGACCGACTGTCGCGTCGCGCACGTCGATGGTTGTCGGCAAGCTGGTGGAATCCGCGGTCATGGCGTTGAAGCAAACGTTGATTGGCGCGAAATTGCTGACCGATCGTTACAGCAGTTCAGACTTTCGCGCGGCGTGTCGCGAGTACGTCGCGCGGTTTGGTCCATTGAAGACGTCGGCTACTTATCAGCCGCCGCCGAATGTCCACTGGGACGACGACCGATACCAGGGTGATGCATACGGCGCGTATGCGTGGGCCGTTTATGTGGCCGAGGTTTCGTACGACGAACTGACTTACGAAGCGCGCGTCGAGGATTTTGTGGCGTTGCAGGAGGTGGGCCGCGTGCTCAACCCGGTGCTCGCGGCCGGACAGATCGAAGGCGGCGTGGCGCAGGCGATCGGGTTCACGTTGTTTGAAAATGTCGTTTGGAAAGACGGTCGCATGGTCAACAACCAGATGACCAACTACATCATCCCGACGCCGGTCGACATTCCGCCGATTCGCGTCTACTTCGAGGAGAACCCGTACGCCTATGGACCAGGCGGCGCGAAAGGCATCGGCGAACTGCCGATGGACGGCGCCGCGCCGGCAATCCTGAACGCGATCGAAAACGCGACCGGCACGAGCTTCACGCACATTCCACTCATGCCCGAAATGTTGATGAAAACGTATGAACAAGAGCGAAGTCTCGTTCAAGGTTAACGGTCAACCGCATCGCGTCGAGGTGTTTCCGATGGCCCGGCTGTTGGACGTGTTGCGCGAGGAGTTGCACCTGACGGGAACGAAAGAGGGTTGTGGCGAGGGCGAGTGCGGCGCGTGCACGGTGAACGTCGACGGCCGGATCGTGAATAGTTGTCTCGTTCCGGTGGCCCAGGTTCAGGGCAGCGAGATCACGACGATCGAGGGCGTGGCAAACGCGGGACAACTGCACGCGGTCCAACAAGCGTTCATCGAACATGGCGGAGCGCAGTGCGGGATCTGCACGCCGGGCATGGTGCTGGCCGCGGTCGATCTCCTCGAACGCAATCCACAGCCGACCGAGGCCGACATCCGCACCGCCCTCGCGGGAAATCTGTGTCGCTGCACCGGCTACATGAAAATATTTGAATCGGTGATTCGAGCCGTCGAAAACACGCATCGATGAGATCCTTTGTCCCAGGCTACCAACTGATCACACCGCGTTCGCTCGACGACGCTCTATCTCTGCTCGCGAACGAACCCGGAGTGTGGAAGCCGTTCGCGGGGGGCACGGATCTGATGGTCCTGCTCGAAGCCGGCAAACTCGCGCATCGCAATTACGTCAACATCTGGCGCCTCGAAGATCTACGAGGCATCGAGATCACGGAAACCACCGTGACACTCGGCGCTCTCACAACCTACACCGACGTCCAGGCGCATCCTGTTTTGCGCGACGAGTTTCCGATGCTCTGCCAGGCTGCCAGCGAAACCGGCGGACTCGCGATCCAGAACCGCGGCACACTCGGCGGCAACATCGTCAACGCCTCGCCCGCCGCGGATTCGCCGCCCGCGCTGCTCGCCTACGATGCCGAACTTGAGTTAGTCTCAACACAAGGTTCGCGCTGGCTGCCGTACCAGGGCTTTCACACCGGCTACAAGCAGATGCGCATTCGCCCTGACGAACTGCTGGCGAGAATCCGGTTGCCGCGCAACACCACCGCGACGACCCATTACTATCGCAAAGTCGGAACGCGAAAAGCGCAGGCGATCTCGAAAGTCTGCTTTGCCGCCACGGCACGCACGAATGACGGCCGCATCGACGACGTGCGTATCGCTCTCGGCAGCGTAGCGCCGATCGTCGTCCGCTGCGTGCAGACGGAAAACACGCTCAAAGGTCAACCGCCCGATCCGGCGACAGTGAAAGCGGCGCAAGCGAGCCTGTGGCGCGAGATCTCTCCCATTGACGACATTCGATCGACCGCGAATTACCGTCTGCAAGTCGCGTCGAACTTACTCGGCGACTTTGTGGCAACACTGAAATCGTAATCAAGTTTTTCAAATGCCAAACTACCGTCGCACAGTGTTGCTGCTTCTGATCCTGTCGACACTGGTGGCGCCGATTCCGGCGCAGGAGCAGGAAGAGCAGATCGAAAACATCCCGGCGGTGCTCAGCGGCTTACGCGCGAATGCTGTGGAAGGCGACGTCGCCTACGTGCGCGAAAACGCGAAGTTCAATGTCGAACCCGATCTCGAGTTGAAGCAGGCTGACACGCTGCGCACCGGCGCCAACGCGCGCGTCGAACTGCTGCTGCAGCCCGGAAACTTCCTGCGCGCCGGCGCAAACACGGAGTGCCAGTTCGTCGACGATCGCTACGATCGCCTGAAGTTTCTCCTCAACAAAGGCTCGCTGACTTTTGAGCTGATCAAGAACGACTGGGAAGACACCTCCGACTTTTTTGAATCACTCAAGCAGGGCTTCGAACTCATCCGCGTGATCACTCCGGATTCGGAAGTCTTTATCACGCAACCCGGGATCTTTCGCATCAACACCGCCGACGGCCGCACGGAACTCGTGGTCCGCAGAGGTGAGGCTTTGATCGACGGCCGCCGCGTGAAGGAAAAACGCGTCGCGATTGCCGTACGCGGCTCCGTCAACATCAGCGAAGTCGATATGAAGGTCGAAGACGCGTTTGACGCGTGGTGTCGCGAACGTTCTGAGAAACTGGTCGAAGCGAATCACACACTGAAGAAAGACGCTCCCTGGACGAAAAAGAAGGAAGGGCGTGAAGCGATGGTCGATATTCCCGCGTCCGACCAGCGAGGCGGCAACAATCCTCACGTGGTTTCAGCGCGGCCCGGCGCGGTGAATTTCGTCGAAGCAGGAGTTGAGTTCTGTTCGGGAGATAAAGCGTGGGAAGAGCTGAACGAGAAGACGGTGCTTGTGCCCGGCGACAAACTGCGCACCGGCCGTCACAGTTTCGTCGAGCTGACGATGTTTCCCGATCTCTACCTGAGAATCGACGGCGAGTCGGAAGTGTTGTTTGAAAAACTATCGAACGAATCGGTCGCGTTCAAAGTGTTGCGCGGCTCCGCGATACTCGACGTCTCCCGGTTCGATCGCAAGGAGCTGCCGCAGATCACGCTCGGTGGACCATCGAACTCCGCCGTCGTCGCCGAAGAAGGAAACTATCGCATCAACGCGCGCGGTGCGGCGGATGAAATCGTCGTCCGCAGGGGCAAGGTGCTAATGCAGGACAAGTCCATCGGCTCCTGTCGAATCATCAGCGGCGGAAACACTTCGGAGTGCGATCGGAAAGTGAACGATAACTTCGACGTGTGGAGCCAGCATCGTGGCGAAGGCCAGCACTTCACAGGCTCGCTCATGGCCACACGCCTGGCCCAACTGCGGCGGCGCCGGTTTAAAAGCACCGGCTTCTGGTATCAATATACGGCGAAAGGTCAGTACACATTCGTGCCTTTCTTTTCGACGTACTTTCGCTCGCCCTACGGCGGCACTTACTCGAGTGTGCTGGCGCCCCGCCGCGCACCGACGTTCTTTTTCATGGATGGTCCAGGCGTGATACGTGGTCCACGTGCAGTCGGCGCGCCTGTGCGAACGATTCCGTAATCCGAAGTATTTGGAAAATCTGATCCGGTAAGGAAAACAAATGGCAGCAACTTTCCCTCAAGTCGCTTTTAATCGTAACGCAGTCAGTCCCGTCGAATGCGTGAAGGGTGGATGGAACCTGATAAAGGGCCAGTACTGGCTCGTCCTTGGGATGTGCATCGTCGGCTGGATGATTGCCGCGGCCGTGCCGCTCGGAATATTGATGGGCCCGATGATGTGCGGCCTGTTTCTGACGTTCTTCAAAATGCGGCGCGGCGAACCGGTGGAGTTTGGGACGCTGTTCAAGGGCTTCGAGTACCTGGGCCAAAGCATCATCGCGACGCTGCTCCACGTGGTACCAATCATGTGCATCGTGATTCCCGCCTACATTCTCTTCTACGTGTTCTTTCTCGTGGCAATGGTTGCGCAGGGCAGTCAGGGAGACGCTAATGGCTTTGCGTTGCTGGCTGTGGTGGTCATCTACGCGTTGTTTTGGCTGGCGGTCATGGCCCTGGTCATGTTCATCTCGATCGGCTTTACGTTTGTTTACCCGTTGATTGTCGATCGTGGCCTCACGGGATTCGACGCCGTGAAGTTGAGTTTCAGGGCGGCGATGGCGAATTTCTGGGGGCTTCTCGGATTGATTTTTCTGAACTTTCTTTTGAGTGTCACGGGATTGTTGATGTGCATCGTGGGCGTGTATTTCGTGCTGCCGATCAGCTATTCGGCGATCGCTACGGCTTACGAACAGGTCTTTGGGTTGCAACAGGTTTCAGTGGCGCCGAACACTCCGCCGCCGCCACCGGTCTTTTAATAGAGCTACATGGATTTCATTATTCGTGGACGAAATGTTGTGTTGCCGGATTCGATCGGCGCGCGGTCGATACATGTGCGCGACGGCGTGATCGAGTCGGTGCGCGACTATGACGAGACCGCCGGCGACTGTGAGGTGGTCGAGGCTGACGATGGCGCCGTCGTCATGCCGGGGTTGGTTGACACGCACGTGCACGTCAATGCACCAGGCCGCACGGAGTGGGAAGGTTTTCAGCACGCAACGGCGGCTGCTGCGGCGGGTGGGACCACGACCATCGTCGACATGCCGCTCAACTCGATTCCCGCCACGACCACGCTTGGCGCGTTCCGCACGAAGGTTGCTGAAGCGAGAAGCAAGTGTTTTGTGGACGTCGGTTTTTGGGGTGGGGTGGTGCCGGGAAATACTGCCGAGCTCGCGCCGATGCTTGAAGCGGGCGTCGTTGGATTTAAATGTTTTCTGGTGCCGTCGGGTGTCGAGGAGTTTCAGCATGTGACCGAGGCGGATCTGCGCGAGGCGATGCCGGAACTTGCGCGGGTCAATGCGTTGTTGATCGTGCATGCCGAATTGCCGGGGCCGATCGATGGTGCTGTTGCGAGTGGTTCGAATGCTGATTACCAGACGTTTCTCGATTCGCGGCCGCGGGCTGCTGAGAATGAAGCGGTCGAGATGATGGTTCGTTTGAGTCGAGAGTTTGGCACTCGCGTGCACATCGTTCATCTTTCATCGTCTGACGCGGTTCCGTTGTTGCGGGAAGCGCGGGCTGCGGGGGTCGCGATCACGGCGGAGACTTGTCCGCACTACCTGCATTTCGCTGCCGACGAGATACCGTCGCGCGGGACGGAGTTTAAGTGCTGTCCGCCGATCCGTGAACGTGGGAATCGTGAGCGGCTGTGGGATGGTTTGGGGGAGGGGACGATCGATATGATCGTCTCGGATCATTCGCCGTGCCCGGTGACGATGAAGCAGCGGCAGGCGGGTGACTTTTTGGCGGCCTGGGGCGGTATTTCGTCGTTGCAACTGCGCTTGCCGATCGTTTGGACCGAAGCGCAAAGGCGGGGGTACTCGTTTCAGGATCTGGCGAAGTGGCTTTGTGAGAATCCGGCGCGGCTAGTAAATCTTGAATCGCGCAAAGGAATGATTGCGGTGGGACACGATGCGGACTTCGTTATCTGGGAGCCGCACCGCGAGTTCGTGGTCAACGCCGCCGACCTCCAACACCGCCACAAACTCACGCCCTATCACGGCCAGGTCCTAAACGGCGTCATCCGTAAAACCTTCCTGCGCGGCCAAAAAATCTACGACAATCGCACGGTAGCTCCACAAGCTATCGGAGTGATGCTTTTGTGAGACAATTAGTCACAAAAGGCGCAGAGACACAAAACGCGCAAATAGATTAGGAGAAAGCAATTATGAATACCGTTCCTCACGACGGTGAAATCCTCAAGCTTACTGATGTAATACGACAGACCAGTTTTGAGATTCACAAGTATTTGCGTAGCGGTTTTACTGAAAAGATTTATGAGAACGCGTTAGCGCATCGGCTTCGAAAGCAGGGGATTCGGTCAGAGCAACAGGAATGCGTGCGAGTGTTTGATGAGGATGGCACGCTGCTTGGTCTATTCAGGACCGATATCTTGATTGAGCGTTCAATGATTTGCGAGATAAAGAGTTGTAGTACCCTGATTGATGCTCACGCTGCACAACTTCTTGGTTATCTTAAGGCAACGGGCATGCACCACGGATTGCTAATCAACTTCGGAGGTCCAAAACTTCAAATCAGAAAGTTCATACTTACCTGATGAGGAGCTCACTGACGAAGATATTTCTAACCCGACCTCCCGTTAATCTTTGCGCGTTTTGTGCCGTTTGTGGATTTTGTGATTATGAACTTCACTGAACTGATCGATCTCGCTTCGGAGAAACTCGGGGGGGCGGTGCTGTTTGCCAACGATGATTTCTTTGCGCCGAAGGAGAATTTGTTGAGGGCGAGCGCGCCGGTTTGGCGTGAGGGGGAATATACCGACCGCGGGAAATGGATGGACGGATGGGAGAGCCGGCGTCGACGCACACCCGGGTTCGACTGGTGCATCATCCGCCTCGGCTTACCCGGCATTGTCCGCGGCGTCACGGTCGATACGAGTTACTTTCGCGGCAACTATCCCGAGCATTGTTCGCTCGAAGGCGCGACATTCGACGGTTTGCCTACAGTCGAACAACTAACTGACGACCCGGTCCAATGGGTTCCACTGTTACCACAAATGCCGCTCGCCGGCGACAGTCAAAACCAGTTTCCGATCGAGTACAACGAACGCATTACACACCTGCGTTTCAAGATCTACCCGGACGGCGGTGTCGCTCGCTTGCGCGTTTACGGCATCGTGTCTCCCGACTGGGATCGACTCAAACGTTCCGGCGGCGACATCGATCTCGCCGCGGCCGAGAACGGCGGGCTCGTCATTTCGTGTAGCGACATGTTCTTCGGTCATCGTCACAACATGATCATGCCCGGTCGTGCCGCAAACATGAGCGACGGCTGGGAAACAAAACGCCGCCGTGGTCCAGGTCACGACTGGGCCGTGGTCAAACTCGCGCGCCCCGGCTTGATTCGCTCGATTGAAGTCGATACCTCGCACTTCAAAGGCAACTTTCCCGAGAGCTGTTCTCTCGAGACTTACAACGCGACAAGTGAGCAAGAAGATCTTTCGGATCTCTCCGTAACGTGGACCAACCTGTTGCCGCGAACGAAGTTACAAGCGCATACGCGTCATTATTTCGATCGCGAGTTGTTGGAAACAGGCGTTGCGTCACACGTACGTTTCAATATCTATCCCGACGGTGGCGTGAGCCGGTTGCGCGTTTACGGGAAACTGGTTGAGTAATGGATCTCAAGGCGTTGAACGCATTGCCGCCCGACGAAGCCCTCGAAGAGTTTTTGAAATGCTGCGGTTCTGTGCGTTGGGCGCAAGCGATGAGCGAGCGCCGTCCGTATGAAAGTCTCGCAGAACTAACCCGGACCGCAGACGAAGTTTGGTGGTCGTTGCAACCCTCCGACTGGCTCGAAGCGTTTCGCAGTCACCCGAAAATCGGTGAGAAAAAAGCCGCGGCGGAAGTCTCCACTCAATCGAAACAGTGGTCGGGCCAGGAACAAGGCGGTGTGCAAACCGCCGCCGAGGAAACACTCGATTCGCTCGTCCAACTCAACGACGAATACGAACAGAAGTTTGGCTTCATCTTTATCGTTTGCGCCACCGGCAAATCGGCGGACGAAATCCTCACCATTCTCCGCGAGCGCCTGCGCCACGAAATCGACGCCGAGTTGCCCATCGCAGCGGCAGAACAAGCGAAGATTACCGAACTGCGGCTCAAAAAGCTGGTACACTGAGCACCACGGATGAGCACGATCTCAACCCACGTACTCGACACGTCGCGCGGCGCCCCCGCAAGCGGCGTTGCCGTCAGCCTGGAAGCACAAAATACTGACGAAACCTGGACCGAGTTGAGCCACGCCTGGACCGACACCGACGGCCGTGTCAAACCTTTCTTTCTCGTCGATCGGCCCATCGCTGCCGGCACGTACCGCCTCGTGTTCGATACGGAGCCGTATTTTTCGACGAACAGCGTCGGCTGTTTCTATCCGCAGGTGACCATCGTCTTCAACGTCGACGACGCGTCGCAACACTATCACGTCCCACTGCTGATCAGTCCGTACGGATACTCGACCTACCGGGGAAGCTAGTACAAATCGGTGTATCGCTTCGGTGTCTCCTAAGCAGGAACACAGATCAAAAGGACTAAGAACAAACTCAGATGGCGCTTGACCCGACCCTCAGCGAATGGCTCAACTTAATTTTTCGTTGGACACACGTCTTTGCGGGCATCATGTGGGTGGGGACCACTTACTACTTCACGTGGCTCGATGCGCGGCTGACTGAAGAAGAGAAAGCCGCCGCGAACACCGGAGTGACGCCGCAAGTGTGGATGGTCCATAGCGGCGGTTTCTACGTCGTCGAACGCCGCAAGGTGCCGGACCTTGTTTCGCGCACGTTGCACTGGTTTCGCTGGGAAGCGTTCACCACGTGGTTCAGCGGCTTCTTGTTACTGGTCCTTATTTACTATCTCGGGGGCGGAGCCCTCGTCGATCCCGACGTGCGGGAGTTGAATATCGGCGTGGCGGTGGCGGTGGGAATCGGCGTGATTGTCGCGGGCGCCGTTGTTTACGACGTCATGCATCTCTCGCCGTTGGGCCGCAACGAGAAACTGTTCGCGGCGGTGGCGTATGTCCTCATCGTCGCGCTTGCGTTTGGCCTGACGAGAGTACTGAGCGCTCGAGCGGCTTACATTCACATCGGCGCCATGTTTGGGACCATCATGGCCGCCAACGTCTGGATGCACATCCTGCCCGCGCAAAAACGAATGATCGCCGCGCTCAACGAGGGCCGCAAACCCGACGAGCGTCTGGCCGCGCAGGCCAAGCTGCGTTCCAAACAAAACACGTTCATGGCCGTGCCGGTGGTGTTCATGATGATCAGTCATCACTATCCCGGCGTCACATACGGCGATCGCTACAACTGGCTGATTCTTTCCGTGTTAATACTGCTCGGTTGGATCGCGGCGAAGTTTATCCGGCGAGCATGATTTCTCATCCGTGTTATCACTAAATCAACTGCACAGACTGGCCCGCCAGAAGATTCGCGATACGGAAACACTGATCCGTTATCACGAACAACTGCTTTTCGTCCGCGCGTATCCGGAAAGTGCAGGCGTGGCGCGGCTGGCTGAACGGGAGTTACGCGGATTTTCAAAACGGGTCGAGTGGCTGCGCGAGCGAGGCGTGGACGTTGGACCACTCGAGCACCCGGAGGTATCTGGAATTGCCGGCACACCGGTAACCGATACATTTAGTTTCTACGTCGTTCGTTCGCTGCTGCAACGATACCCCGCGCAGACTTCAATTTACTGGGACTGGTTTGAAGACGAGAACCGCCTCGCCGCTACGTGGCCGCGGTTCATGCCGTTGCTGGCCGAGGATGCATTCGTCGAAGCGAACGTTCCGTACCGCAAGTGGCTGCGGGCGGCGCGCGGCCGTCAGGCTGAGCTCGCGTGGTTGATCGATCGGTTCAATGAATTACCCGTGCCTGACGACGAACGGGCTGAACTCTACGACTCGCAGAACCTGTACGTTCAATGGAACCCGCCGTATCGCGCGACGCGCACGGGCCTGCGCGTGCCGGCAAGAAAATTGTTCTACCACCGCGGGCCGTTGATTCAACGTCGCGACGTCGATCTCAATCGTGAAGTGGTCCAACCCTCGCCGGCGTTGCGGAAACTCTCCTCCGCGGATGGTGAAAGCGCTCTCGACCGCGCCCGCGACGCATCGACGATCCGGTATCGAGAGCTCTACGGCTTTACGCACGGCGATCCGCAGCATGTTTACCATGCGGAGGTGGGCCGCGGTGTCGAGCTGTTCCTCGTGGGTCTGCCGCCCAAAAAACGTCTACCGTTGCGAGCGGTGCATGCGCTGATGATCTACAAGAACGGCGTGCCGGTCGGTTACTTCGAATCGCTGACGCTGTTTGAACGGATGGAGAGCGGGTTCAACTTGTATTACACGTTTCGCGAGGGCGAGACCGCGTGGCTCTACGCGCGCGTGCTCAACGTGATGCATCACTTCACCGGCGCCACTGCGTTCACGCTCGATCCATATCAGATCGGACATGAAAACGAAGAGGGCATCGAGTCGGGCGCGTTCTGGTTTTACCGGAAACTCGGGTTTCGTCCGATGCGCCGCGAGTTGCTGGCCCTCGCGGAAAAGGAAGAGAAGAAGATCGCGACGAGGAAAGGTTATCGCACGCCGCCGCGGACGCTGCGCGAACTCGCGAAAGGGCCGATGATCTTTCAGCTTCGCGGGACGGAGAACGATGATTGGGACCGGTTTCACATCCGCAACATCGGCTTCAAATTGAAAGGACAGCTTCAGCCACTGCTGTCGCTTCTGCCTGAGCGGCTGGTCCGTGCGAAAGGCGCACCCGAAGAGACAACTTATTTAAGACTGATGCAGAAAGACCAACAACTGCGCCGCGAAATCATAAGACTCGGCTCTTAGTAACCACAGATTTCAATCCGATTTTCAAGAACCATCGCTTCAGAATATTCTTCGAGCTTGCGGAAGTACTCCGCCTCACGATCCAACGCGTTTCGCGGCACGAGTCCCACGATCTCAGTGCTTTCGATCTCAACACCGAGCCCGTCTGCTTCGCGCCGGACCGCGTCGTAAGCGTCTGCCATGCCGGTGACTTCATAGTTAATCAGGTTCATCGAGACCTGCACGAGATTGCGAGTTTGTAGTGTGAAGCCCAGCGCTTTCAAAAAAGGCAACCCGCCGTTACGCGCCCTGATCTTTCGGGCAATCTGGCGCGCGACGGCAACATCGTCACTGCGCAGCACCACATTGAAGGCAATTAAAAACGGACGCGCGCCGACAACGATCGCTCCCGCCGACTCATGAAATGCTGTTGGACCAACATCCGGCACGCCTTGCAGGCGGCGAACGTCCTCGAGGTTCACTCGCTCCGGACGCAACGCCGCGCTTTCATAAAAATAGACTGGAATCGACAGCTCGCGCGCGATCGCGTTTCCGGCTTCATGCGCCAGCGCGACGCAGTCGTCCATCGTGACGCCGCGGATCGGAACGAACGGCAAAACGTCTGTCGCCCCGAGACGCGGATGCACGCCTTCGTGCCGACGCATGTCGATCAGTTCGGACGCGCGCCTGACCCCGGCGCACGCGGCTGCCACGATGCGTTCCGCACTGGCGACAAACGTGATTACCGACCGGTTGTGATCGGGATCGATGTGACGACCCAGCACGCAAACCGTCTCCAGCGAGCCGATCGCCTCGGCAATCTCCGCGACTATCTCCGGTTTTCGGCCCTCGCTGAAGTTGGGCACACATTCCACTAGACGTTGCATTCGTGGGTGAAGTATAAAGCCTCGATGCCTCAGGATCGATTTATCAACCAACGCAAGAACGCCTGGCAACGGCTGGAGGAGCTGTTGAAGCTGCTGGACCATGCGTCGCTGCGGCGTTTGAATCGCGAAGAGGTGCGCGAACTGGGCCGCATCTATCGTCGCACTGCGTCCGACCTGGCCATCGCCCGCGCCGAATCGCGCGACCCGCGGCTGGTTAATTACCTCAACAGCCTCGTCATTCGCGCCCACGGCCGCATCTATCGCGCCGACGCACATGGCGGCAAGAAGATTCTCAACTACTTCACACGCGAGCTGCCGCAGACGTTCCGGCGCACCTGGCGCTACACGTTTGTCTCGTTTTTCGTCTTCTTCATCTTTGCTGCTTTTAGCTTTGTCGCGACCCGCTACGACGCGGAGTTTTCCGAACTCATGGGCGTCGATGCGGCGTTTCGCGAAATGGTGATTGAAACGAAGACGCGCTGGTGGGAGTCGCTCAACGAGGCCAACCAGGCAGGCGCCAGCGAGATCATGACCAACAACATCATGGTCACGATCTACACGTTTGCATTCGGGGCGACGTTTGGAGTCGGAACGCTTTTCTATCTCGCGTATAACGGCGCGAACATCGCGTCAGTGCTCGCGCTCACTTATCGCGCCGGTTATGGAAACGATCTCGTGACGTTCATGGTGGGCCACGGCGTGATCGAGCTGACGTGCATCTTCATCGCTGGGGGAGCGGGGCTGCTGGTCGGTACCGCATTGATAATGCCGGGCGATCTAACTCGCGCGGACGCGCTGAAGACGCGAGGCATGGAAGCAGTTCGCTTGATGTTGGGAGTGGCGATCCTGTTGGTGATCGCCGGAACCATCGAGGGATTCATCTCGCCGGCGCCACTCGTTGCGAAAGTTAAGTACAGCGTCGCGGCGGTCACCGGTATCGCGCTTTACTCGTACCTGCTTTTCGCCGGTCGCAAGTAGGATCGACTTTCTTTAAATGCGTTTCCCGCCAGCGCAACACGAATGGGAGAAGAATCCTAAAAACTTTTTAGGATTCTCTTCTACCATGAGTCTCTCGCCAGCGAACCATCAGTAGAAAACCATGAGTCTCCCGCCAGCGAATCGTCAGTAAAAAAATAATTTATAAAAGCCCGCGTTCCTTAGTCGTACCTGCCGCGTTCCTTATTCGTACCTGCTTTTCGCCGGTCTCAAATAGGATCGACTTTCTTTAAATGGGTTCCCGCCAGCGCAATACGAATGGAAGAAGAATCTTAAAAAATTTTTTTAGAGTTCTCTTCTACCATGAGTCTCCCGCCAGCGAACCGTCAGTAAAAAAAAGAAATAATTTATAAAAGCCCGCGTTCTTTCACGCGCAAGTAGGTTTCGAGTAGCGCGGGCGCGAGTGCCGCGGCCGTTACGTCAAGCGCGAGTCCACCAATCGACTCAACCAAACGCAGCGCCGCCTCACGATGATGAATGATTTCCTCCGCGACAGACTGAGTGAACACCGAACGCACCGTATCGGGCGTTTCGCGCACAACTGCTTTCAAGTCGCGATCGGCGATCGTCACCACGAGCGGCAGGTGGCGCGGGCGTAACAGGTGCAGCGACGTCAGCAACTCTTTCGAACCCTCTTCGTCAACTAAATCAGTCAACAGAATTACGAGCGCGCGCCGCTTGCTGTTTGCGGCGATGAACTCAAACGCGTGCGGATACGACGGCTCGATCATCTCCGGCTCGACGGCGTAGAGCGCTTCGAGCGCGGCTTCGATGTGATCGCGTCCACGGCCCGGCGGGAGATAGCTCTTGATGCGGCGGCCAAACACTACGAGGCCCGCGTTGTCGCCGGCACGCGCAGCCGCCGAAAACAGCGCGAGGGTCGCGTGCACCGCCGAGTCGAGTTTTGTTTCCTGCTCGATACGGGCCGTCATCAATCGCCCCGCATCGAGTGCGATCAGGATCGTTTGATCTCGCTCGATCTGATACTGCCGCGTCGTCAGCTTTCCGCGTCGGGCGGTGGCGGTCCAGGAAATGTAACGCAACTCGTCGCCGCGAACGTAGTCGCGCATCGATTCAAACTCGCGTCCTTCGCCCCGCCAGGAAGTTTTGCGATGCGTGGAGACGACTGACCGCGCGCCCAGCGCTTTCAACTCCGCTTCCCGCGCGCGACGCATGTTCGGATAGACTTTGACCGTAATCGGTTCCGCGGCGCGCATCTCACACCAAACGAGATTAAACCGCGAACGAAAGCGCAGCGCGACGTGCGCAAACTCAAACCGGCCGCGCCGGGGCGGCGTCAGGGAGTAGATCACCGTTGCCGTGCTTCGTGCGTCAACCCGCAAATCAGCTTCGCGCGTTCCGTTCAGGATCATCTGCGGCGGATATTCGTCTTTCAGCTTCAGCGAGACTGCGCGGTTCGATCCGTTTTGAATCTGGAGCCTGACCTCGGTTTCGGCGCCCATCGCGAAGCGGCGCCCGAACTCTCGATAAATACTTAAGTTTTCAGGGAGTTTGCTGAGGCGCGCGTCGACAATCGCGACCGCAAGCAGCAGAACGTTGTAAGTGAGTGCGAGCCATGCCAGCCACGGGCGTCCGCCCGATAACGCGAGGGGGACGAACGCCAGGGCCAGCAGGAAATAAAAGAGTTTAGTGAAAACGAAGCGCAACGATCCGGAGTTTAACTCTTTTTGTTCGCCGTGATGTACTCCTTCAGTTTATCTCGCTCCGGATATCCAGGGTTTTTCTTCAGGTACTCTTCGTATTCAAGCGCCGCTTTGTCTTTCATGCCGGCAGCGTTGTAGAGCCAACCAAGACGAAGATGCGCATCGGGCCGACCATGTTTCGCGGCTTCCTCGAGATACGGGATTGCTTTCGAGCCCTTCTTGATTTGCAGGTAGGCTTCGCCGGTCAGCATGTTTGCGTCGCCTGAATCCGGTTGCAGCTCGACTGCTTTCGTCAACGGCTCGATCGCTTCTTCGAATTTTTTCTGCTTGGACTTCACCCGGCCGAGGTTAAGGAACGCGCGCGCTGAATCGGGCTTCGCGGCGATAGCTTCCGTGTACGCGTTTTCCGCCTCGTCGAGTTTTTCCTCGGCCATGTAAACCGTGCCGAGTGCGTTCCACGCCTGAAAATCAGCTTTGTCGGCTTCGACAATCTGCTTCAGTAACGTGGCCGCCTGATCGTATTTCTTCTTTCCCACAGCCTCCTCGGCCTTGATGAAGAGGGCCTCGGCTGACGCCGGCCGCTTATAAACATCGGCGGCGGAAATCACTCCACCGACCGGCTGCGCTGCTGCTGGTCGCCAGCGAATCTCCACATCGTTTTGGTAGCCGTAAGGGCTGTTACTCAAAGTCATGCCGCCGATCCTTATTTGCGTCAGGCGGCCGACTTCCTTACCTTCGGCCTCGGCGACGATTTCATACTCACCCTCTTTTAAATTAGTGAACCGGTACCGGCCGCGACTGGAAACGTACTGCCGGCCCACCTCACCCTCGGGCACGCGCCGCAGTACCAACAGCACCTCCTTGGGAATGACTGTGTTGCCATCGCTGGTGATGCGCACGTCGCCGAAAATCGTGTATCCGCCCTGGGCTGCGGCGGAAGGCGTGTAGATCTGGAACGCAACCAGAACCAGAATTAGCGTAACGAAACTAATCGATTTTTTTTGCATGGCGGGTCTCACAAAGAAAAAGCGGGCTCCCACTTTCGCGAGAGCCCGTGAAAAGGTGTTACGTGAACACAATTAGAAGCTGTAACGAATCGCGAATTGCATTTCGCGAGGCGCACTTGACGAAGTGGTGATCTGTCCGAAGGTGGTGCCGACAATGTTGACAGCCGGTAAGCCAAAGCTGTTGTGGTTGAAAGCATTGAAGGATTCCCAACGGATCTGAAGCGACTGGCTCTCTGACCACGGCATCTTGAAGTTCTTCATGACTGCCGTGTCGAGGTTCCAGAACGCCGGTCCACGCATGATGTTACGACTGCCGATCTCTCCGTGACGCGGGAAACGAAGGACGCCCGCGGTCGGATCATTCGGGTCGAAAACGGTCGTCGGGCTGTCGAAGAACTGAATCGTCGAGCCGACATCGTGAATGCGTGGCTGCAGAGCACCAAGATTACCGTTCAAGCCGGCGGGGCTGTTGAAGTTGAAGCCCACCGGGAATGTACCGGTTGTGGTGCTGAATGCCAAGCCGGTGCGGGCAGTGAAAATACCACTAACTTCCCAGCCACCGATGATCTGGTTCGCCCATCCCGGAACGCCGCCGCCGAGCGCTTTTCCACGACCAAACGGCAACTCGTAAATGAAGTTCGCGTTCACGAGGTGACGAATGTCGAAGTCAGAGTTTCCACGGCAGACGCGGAGGTTGGTCATATCGCATACCAAACCGCCGGTAACAGTATTCGTGATACTGGAACCGTTGTCGATCGAGTGCGACCAGGTGTAGTTGAAGTCAAACTGGAGACCTTGCGAGAAACGCTTGCGCAAGCTGACCAGCATGCCGTCGTAGGAAGAAGCACCCTGATTTGAAATGTAGACGTTCGTGCCGAACTGCGCACTCATGCCGACATTGGGATCCAGGGCGCCAATCAGGTAGAGCACGAAAATCGCATCCGAGGTATCGCCGCGAAGCGATTCCACCGGAACGAAGTCGAGCACGGTCTGAGTTCCGCCGACAACCATGTTAGCGAACCACGGCTGCTCCGTGATCGGGAGATCATTGAGCAACTGGTTCTGCAAGCCGTTGAACGCGTCGAGCATGAGCTGACCGGAAACTGGATCCCGGAAGTTCAAGACTTGCGCTACGTCAGCCTGCGAGAAGAGCTTGCGACCCTGGCGACCCACATAAGAGGCCTCAAGGATGAAATCGCCCGGCAACTCACGCTGGAAGCCGAAGCTGTACTGGATCGAGTACGGAATCCGGAATCTCTGATCCACCGCGTAGTTGAACTCACCACTGGCCAAACCGTCGATGCCGAATGGCGTAAACGGCCGGGTAATGGTCGGCGCAACGTTCGTAACCGGGGACGAACTGATGTTCGTAAACCTCGGATTGTTAGTCAGAGCCGCATTCGCGCTGCCGCCTAACGGGAAGAGCGTCGACGCGGAGTTATCGAACAGGTACGACACCTGGTCCTGAATAAACGTGATAGCGCCACTGGGCCGGTCGTAGACAACCGAGGCTCCGCCGCGGATCACAGTTTTGTTATCGCCGAAGACTGAGCCCAGCAGGCCGCCCTTGAAAGCGGGCGTATAAGCAAAGCCAAATCTCGGACCAAAGTTATTCAGGTCGGTTTCGTAAAGCGCACGACCGTTGTTGCCTTTACCGATCAGGTCGTAGCGGAGTAAGGGCTCGGCATCCGCACCGAAAATTCCGGCCGCGGCATTACGTTGACGAAGGTCAAACAACTGACGCATGTCGACGTCCTGGGCTGCCTGGAATCCGTCTCTCTCGTACGGCGCGGGCGAAAGGTGCCAACGAAGACCGAAGTTCAACGTCAGGTTACTCTTGACTCTCCAATTGTCCTGTACGTAGAGCTCGAGTTCGTCGTAGCGGTAGTTGCGTACTTTTCCGGTTCCCGGAGCAAACGCGTTACCGCTCGGGTCGTAGTTGAAGTTGGTGTTGACCTGAGCGTAACGGCCCAGCGCAAAGGCAAATGCTGAATCGAAAGATCCTCTGGCGGCCGTGTTGTTGCGAATCGTCCCCGGTCGCAATGAAGCGTTCAACGCTGTAAGCGCGCCGCCCAATCCGACGGTAACGAAATTGAAGTCATTGACCAATCCGGACTGCTGGTTGGTCGGTTTGAAAGAGCCACCAAACTCGATCGAGTGGGTGCCTTTGGTCCAGGTTGCATCGTCACGATACGTCGGCACGAGCACGAACCGATCCTGTGAACTGATGCTCGCGAACGGTGCAGACAATCCTGCTCCGAAGGTAAACGAGTTGGGGAATGCCGGCGCGAAGTTGTTCGGGAACAGCAAGCCCGAACGAGCGGCGCCAACAGTTACCTGGTTCACAAACGTCGGGCTCGCGGTCCACGTGTGACCAACGACCCAGGTGTAGTCGCGAACGATAATCTGACCCGTTTCGGGATCGCCCGGGAACTGAGCGGCTACGGTGTTAACCGTGTCGGTCTGTACGCGGCGAGCGATGTTGAACCTGCCAAACAGCTTGTGAGCTGAAGTGGGGTTCCAGTCGATACGAGTTGTGTAGGTGTTGTCAGAACGTTTGGAGGGTGAGTTAAAGCGGAACCCACCAGTGTTGATGCCATCACCTGCGGACAAATCGTTGGGCAGCGGATAACGCTCATTGACGAACGAGAGCAGTGACGCGTCTGCGCCAATACCCAGCGGATCGAGCGCTGCAACCTGCGCCTGCGACAGAATCGTGATGCACTGCGGCGCTGTCGTCAGTCTCGCATTGGTCGGACACCCCGCAACGTTGTTCAAAAATGCGACGCGTCCCTCTCTGAAGTGCTGGAGTGGGACAATACGGAGATTTGTTACCTGTTGAGCGTCGCGCCGTCCTTCGTAGTCAAAGAAGAAGAAGAGCGCGTCTTTCATGATTGGACCACCGATGCTGCCGCCAAACTGGTTGCGCGTCAGCGCCGGACGGGGGATACCGTTTTTGTTATTGAAAAACGTATTCGCCGCGGTCGCTGCGGTGCGATTGTATTCACGAAGGTTTCCGTGAAAGTCATTGGTGCCGCTCTTGGTCACCAACTCGACCTGGCCGCCGCTGCTTCTACCATCAGAAGCGCCGGGGTTGGTCGACACAGCACGGAATTCCTGAATCGCATCGATCGGAGCATTACCAACAGTCGCCGCAAACTGACCAGTTGTCTGATCGTTCACGTCGATACCGTCGACGGTAATGTTGGTTTGATCGGTACGAGCACCGGTCACTGAACCGGCACGGTTCGCACCGGTCGCACCGACGTTGCTTCCTACGACGCCCGCTTGCAGACCGATGAGCGCGGCAGGTGAATTACGGAGTTGAATCGGAAGCTCCTTAAGCCTTCGCTCTCCGATCACGTTTCCGATACTGGCATCAGTGGTGTTCAGCGTCACTTCATTCGAAGCTGTGACAACCACTGTTCCCGACACTTCACCAATGGTCAATTCCGCATTGTGAGTGGAAGTTGTGTCGACGCCGAGGGCGACCTCGTTAATTACCAGGGTTTGGAAACCGGGGTTTGTAAACGTGAGAGTATAACCAGTACCCGGCGCGACTCTCTGGAAACTATACACACCTTGATCATTTGTCTTGGTGGTAAGTTCTGTGCCGGTCTTGGTGTCTTTCAATTTAACTTCAGCTCCGGCGATCACAGCGCCGTTGCTGTCTTTTACTGTTCCTGTCACACCAGCAGTGCTCTGGGCCATTGCAGTTACAACTGAGAGGCACAGAGTCAGGGACGCCAGCATGAAGGCATAAAGCAATTTCTTCATTTGGGCTCCTTCCCGAAACATACTTTATTGAAGGGACCTCCTTAAAGCTGTTAGGAAATCTTGGGCAGCTTAAGAAGCCAACAAGAACGAGGAACAACGCCAAGCAAGGACGATGGCGGTGCTTCTGTTCGAGTAATGAACAAAACGGTTTTCAATGCGCCTTGAGAGCCGCATCGTCGCCCCGGAATGCTGACTGAAGGGGCGATATTGGACCGTTCTTATCAAACATAAATCTCACTTTTTTGGATTCGTGAGATATCGAAGTTGGAACACATGGGGAGACCAACCGTTTTTCGTTGATGCAAAGAATGTACCTATATCCGTTTTTTAGGACATTTCAGCAAAAACCCTAGCAGTGAGGCAGTAAGGCGTGGGACTGACCCCGGTCTTCAATCCAAAAAACGAAACAGATTTTCAGTTTTCCAAATGGAACCGGAAGCTGTGTTTAATTTTCTGGATACAAATCTTGGTTTTTCGAACGGTATTTTTACGGTTATCGAGGTACCTCAGCGGCCTTCAAAATGTCCGTCACAACTGAATCAGCGGTCACGCCGTCCAGCTCAGCTTCGGCGCGCAAGGTGAGTCGATGACGAAGCACCGGAAGCGCCACGTCGCGGACATCGTCGGGCGTCACGAACTCGCGATTGCGAATCGCAGCCAGGGCCTTCGAACACAACAGCAACGCAACTGATGCGCGCGGACTCGCGCCGTAATGTATGAACGGATGGATGCGCGTGCGGCGAACAAGATCGACTGCGTAGTGCTGCACTCCGGGTTCCATGCGCGCGCGCGCAACTTCCGCGCGGCAGCGCAACATCACATCCGCATCGGGCAGCGGTTCGATGTCAACCTGGTCCAGGCGCTTTGAATTGAAACCTGCGTTCCACCGCGCGAGCACCTCGCGTTCATGTTCCTCGCTCGGATACGTCAAAATAATTTTGAGCTGAAAACGATCGAGCTGTGCTTCAGGCAACGGATAGGTTCCTTCGTATTCGATCGGGTTCTCAGTCGCCAGCACCGTAAAGATGGGCGGCAGTTGATAAGCGTCGCCGTCGATCGTGACCTGACGTTCTTCCATTGCTTCGAGCAGCGCGGCCTGCGTCTTCGGCGGCGTGCGATTGATTTCGTCGGCGAGAAGAATGTCGGTGAATATTGGACCACGCCGCAGGTTGAAACTGGAGCTGCCGATATTGAAGACGTTAGTGCCGGTAATGTCCGAGGGCATCAAGTCGGGCGTGAACTGTATGCGGCTGAACGTCGCGTTGATGATGCGCGCGATCGTTTTGACCGTCAGTGTTTTGGCAATGCCGGGAACGCCTTCTACCAGCGCGTGTCCTTCGGCCAGCAACGCGATCAGGATCTGTTCGATCGCGTCATCTTGTCCAACGATTACTTTCTGAAGTTCATGCTTGATATGGGCGACGGTAGAGGCTACTGACTCAGGCATAATGTGTGTTTTGTAATTTACTCGAGGTTCAGCTTTCGTCAAATCTTTTCTGCTGCCTGGCGGACGTCACGGGAACGCATCCGCAAACCAAGATCCCGCTCGATCTCACGTAAGCGCCTTATCAGGTGTGTCGTCTGGCGCGCGTTAATCGGTTCGCCGTTGACGGCTTCTTCACACTGCCGCATCAACGTCTCCAGCTCGTTTCGATCGATCGTCGAACGCTGTGCAATCTGCTCGGCGATTTCAGTGCGGGAACTGTTGTAATCGACGCCCGCGTGGCGTGCGAGCACGCGTCGAATGCGCGTGTAAATATTCTCGATAGCAAGGTCGTACGCGCGTGATCGTTCCTGCAACTCGGCCATCGACGCCACAAACTCCAGACTCGAACGGCGATCGACTTGTGCGAGCGGCAAGGGACGCGCGAAGCGACGGCCGTTGGTCCAAAGAGCCACGAGGACCAGCAACACGAGCTGGCCGGCGATAGGGAGCACGGGAGTGCCGGCAAAGTAGCTCGCAAAAGCGTTGCGTGTGACACCGCGGCCCTGGTGATACTCGTCGAAGGCGATCAAGCCCGACATCTGTGGCCCACCAAGCATGTTTATAACCAGAGCGAGATTGTCTTTCAGAAGGATGCCGCCGTTGGCGATCATGTAAGGCTCACTCAGCAGGACGACGCGGCCCGTGCCGTATGCATAGTCGACGAGCAAAGCGCCTTCGGTGTCAGCCACATGAGCGATCGGCGCAAGGTTAACCGCGTCGTGGTCGGCGACAGCAATCGATGGACTTGAAGCGGGTGGCGGTGGTCCCACCGGCGTTTCTTCAGTGGACTCCCAGCCGGTGTCCGATTCGGGCGTCGGCGACGGCAACTCAAAAACGCGGGTTGCTCGCGGCGGAGGGCCGACGCCGCCCGGCGATGGCTTCGGTTCAGCAGCGATAACGAAACGCGATGCGAACCGCGACGGCATGACGCTTTCGATGTTATTCGTCAGCAACGTCGGCTGGATCGGCTTGAGCTCGTTTACATTTTGCGTCATTTGACTGACGTCGCCGGGGTTCGTTTCGACAGTCGGGAGTTGATGCTCGACGACGCCGATGGACCACCCGGTGTTTGTCAAAAACCGCCTGTCGGGTGTGCGATCGACAAGCACGAGCCGGCCGCCGGTCGCAACCCAGTTGCGCAGTACGCCGATCTCCTCCGGTTCGAACGGCAGTCGCGTGTCGCCGACGACGACTAATGTCTTCACCATTCGTCCCGACCGGCTCATCAGTTGTTTCAGCGGTTCGCGCCAGCGCATCACGCTGTAACCCGACTCGTTGAGAAAATCGTGCAACGCGCGCGTGCCGGTTGGTCCGGAGTGATACGTCGAACGGTTAGGAGCGATCTCGAAATCGCGAGTCTCGTCTTCCTGCACGTGAGAGACCGTATTGATGATCACAAGCAAGCCGATTATGACTACGAACGTGAGTATGACTGTGAGCCGTTGGCGCATCGAGATCAGTTTCCGGTCTGCAACGCTTCGAGGTACCGCGCGCGAAAGGCCTGCCAGTCGTTTGGCGTTGCCTGCGCGAGGCCGTACCAGTGCTGTTCAAAAGTTTCCGTGAGCCGCTCCAGTGGTGAGTAAAGCCGGGGAAGACCGCTGACCGCTCGCAGGTAGTCGCGATTGGTCTTGTATTGAGCGAGGCTGATCACGTCGCGATCGCCCAACTCGACGAGCAAAGCGATATAGCCCTTGCGAATCGCCGCGCGCAGATCGCCGTTGCGCGCCAGCGCTTCGGCTTCGGCGAGAAGATCGCTCGCCGTCTGTTCCGGCTGCAACCGTTCTCCCAGAACAATTCGCGCCTCCCGTTTCTTGCGGGCCTTTGCTTCGATCGGCCGCTTGAAGCGTTTGAACAACTGCCACAGGACGTAGAGAATCAACAACACCGCGACGCTGACCACGACGATCATTATGATCCTGCTGATGAGTTTCGCGCGGCCCGCTTCCATCGACGACGGCGCCGAGGGCATCATCTTTTGAATCCAACGAATGATGTCTCGCAGAAATCGCGTCAGCGCGTTTGGGCCACGTGCCGCTGTCGCATATTCAGGACGCGCCAGAATACTCTCCAACTTCTGTTTCGACGCGCCTTTGTGCTCGACGACTTTCTGCGCGGTTTCAAACTCCGTCACCCGGTCCTCGAGAGCACGCAACGCTTCGAACACGCTCTCGAGTTTCGCCGGCCGCGTTTCGGCTGAAGCCTGTTCCAACTCGTCGAGCGCGTTGTGAAGCCAGGTGTTGTCGACGGTCCAGGTGCCCCGCTCGAATTCAACCTGCTGATTTCTCGGCAACGTAATGCGAACTTCGTCGATAACGGCCGTCAAACGAGTTTGATAATCGGCATCGTTTTCGTGGCCACCCCGGTCAATCAGAGCTTCCATGTCGGAGATAGCGACCGCAACGGCTGCGCGGTAATCAGAAAGCGGGGCGGCATTGGCGCTGGAACCGCTGAAACACACGACCATCGACAACACCAACACACGCGACCACACCCGATATTTGGCAGCTAATGTTTTCAACGCAATCAACTGAAGTCCAGAATTCGGTTTGACGGACGCGGGCCGCGCGGCGGCTCGGGTGGACGCCCGCTGGATGACAGCGCCGTCCCCAAGGGTGACGTAACTTCGACGTTTGGCAGTTCTCCAAGCTGCCGCGCCGCCATCAACTCGATGTCGTATCCTTCGTGCCTTACTCGCTCGTCGACGTAAAGCAATGACAAGCCAAGCATCCAAACCGGCGTCAGCAGAATCGAGCTGAGCGGCGCGAGCACGTTGTAAGTAATCGCGTACCACGCGGGCCAGTTGGCGCTGTTGAATGGATCGACTCCCGCGAGGTAACCATACCAACCAAGCGGAATCACCAAAATCATGAGGGCGGAGTAGGTCGCAAAAGTCGTAAAGATCGTCATCGCGATCAGTCGCCGCACGTTACCACGCGCGAGACTAAAACTACGCGTGAATGACTCAAATACGCCTTTCCCTTCGACCAGCAACACCTGCGGCACATACGCAACACGCGCGACGATGAAAAAGAAGGTCCACACCGCCGCCAGCGTGTCGACCGTCACCATCACGATGCCGAAGATCACCGGGACCAGGTAGTACGTCGTGTTCACCATAATCACGATGACGAACATGATTATCGCGAGGAGGATGTACCAAACCATGAACGTCGCGACGAACGCGATCGTGATCCACAGCAGAACGATTAGCGAGGCCCCGATGAGTCCCCAAAAACGACCGCGCACCGCGCCGTACGTGGCACGAGCAGTGACGGGATCGTTGCGCAGCAGGTGGGCCACGAGGGTACGGCTCGCACCGCCCATCACCACGAAGGTCAAAAGGTAACCGCCGAACGTCACGGCCAGAGCAGTCAACGAAAGAACCGCATAGAGCGCCAACTCAGCGCCACTTTCGCTGAGGGCCACTCGTTGAAGACAAAACGCAAAGACGATCCATCCGCCAGTCGCGAGGATCACCGGAGGCGCAGACGTCCTGATCAAAACAAACAGATGCCGGCGATATAGTCTGACAGCGCGATCGATCAGGTCGCCGGCGCCGAGCGGCGCGAGAGGAAGTTGAGTGGCTGACAGCGTCGACATCTAGCTCTCGTGCTAATTCTTCTCATGGCCGAAGGTAAAATCGACGGCCTCGAGCGGTGAGGTGAACGAGTAGTTGTTCAAGGTGAAGACCCAATCGACGACCGCCGGCCTTACTTCCGATTGGATCGTTAAATGAAACTTGTAGGTGTGCGGCAGGTTCAAGCCTGACTCTTCTTTGAAATCGGCAAACTCTTCGTAAGCTTCGATACGCGTGGGCGAAGCCTGCTGGTTCTGCGGTGGCGGAAGACTGGCGCCGCCGCCCGCAATGCGACGTTGTTCGCTCGCGTAGACAGTGCGAGAGTAGTCGCTGCGCACATGACGAAAGGTCTGGGGATCGAAATACAGCACGATTTTCAGATCCGAACCTTTGCGCGGGTTGTACTTTATCGCGTGTAGCTGCTTGTCGCCGATCTTCTTTAGACCGGAATACTCGAGCTTGGGATTTCGCTCCGCGATGTTCAGCAGCGGCCACGACTCGGACAGCACGCCGCCAACCAGTCCCTCTTTGAATAACACTTCGTTTTCCAGAAAGAACTGCGACAGGCAGGTTCGCGAGCCGGGTTTCAACTGGCTAGTCGCCAGCCTCTTGCCGTCATAACGAAAGGCTTCCTGCGCGTAAGCCGCGATGTCGAAATTCATGTTGATGAGATTCGCGCCGTGTGTGGAAGCCAACATGACCTGCCCGTCAACTTGGCCTTCACCACAGAGTCGCACCGATACCGTGCAACTGCCCTTGATGCGCGTGCCGTTAACGCGAGCTCTCGCTTCCGCAGTGCCGATCGATTCGAGATGTTTGGCGACAAGGTCTTCCGGTTTGAGTTTGTCGTCGGCGTGAGCGGGCAAGATGCAAACGACGCTCGCGACGAGAAGCACGAAGGGCAGGAACAGTCTAACTTTAGTCAGGACGGGAGGCTTCATGATCGTTTCTCCGTTTTCGCCGTTCAAATGGGCGGTTTAGAAACGCGAGTCCAGTCGCATTATCCGTAATTTCGCCCTTGGCGCAAGAAAAAACCGGGTGTTGTGTAGCGACCACAACACCCGGCTGAGTTACAAAGTCTCATGGGAGACTTTCAGGTTGTTAGAACGTGAACTTCCACGAAAGTTGAAGAATTCGTGAATCGAACGCGGCGTTGATCTTGCCAAAGTCGGTGTCGTCGATATTAAGCGTGTTCGGCACCGAGAAATTGGTGTGGTTGAAAACGTTGAACGCTTCAAGCCGCAACTCAACACCAAGCCGTTCCTTGAATCTGATGCGCTTGATGACCGCGGTGTCGACGTTCCAGTAACCCGGGCCATCGACCGGCGTCAGGCTCAAATGACCGAATTCGCCGGCGCCCGGATGCGTAAAGAACGCCGGGTTCGCGCGACCGTCAGAGCCGATGAGGTCTGGATGGACCACGAGCGGAGCTCCATTTGTCGTGTTGTGGAACAACCCTGTTTGCGCCTGCAATTCCTGAAGCGTCAGAGTTGTATTCGGTGTGTTGTTGCCGGAACGTGCGCTGCGATTGAGAGTGCCGCGTCCGGAGATGAACGAGATCGGACGGCCAGTGCGGAACTGAGCAATGCCGCTGATCTGCCAACCACCGAGGAATTTACCGCCGATACCGCCGTTGTTCCAGAATCGCTTGCCTGGTCCAATCGGCAGCTCATAGACGAAGTTGCCCTTGAGAACGTGTTGCACGTCCTGATTTAGACGTTTCTTCTCCAGGGTATCGCCGATCGTGTTATCGAGGTAGGGTGCGAATTCAGCCTGCGCCTGTTCGGCGTTGGTGAACGCCTTACTCCAGGTGTAGTTGACCTGATAGTACCAGCCGCCGGTGAATCGTCTCCTGATTTCGGCTTGCAGTCCGTGATAGTTGGACCAGCCGCTGCTGCCGATGTAGTCCGTCACGAACGCGTTGCCGTTTGCCGGCAGGAAGAAGCTCGGGCACGGACGACCGACACCAGTGTCGATACACGGTTGCGCGATGTTTAGGAAGGTGTTGCGCTGCGACACGTAGGTGGAAGCGAGTTCGCCTACCTGGTTCTGACGAATCAGCGTCAGGATGCCTGCGTTGGTCAGGTTTCCACCGTTGCCGAGGCGCGAAATGACGGGCAGCGCCTGGCTTCCCTGTGCCGCAAGTGCGGGATTGAAAGCGGCGCTGGTGCATTTATCCAGCGGGCTTCCCGGACCGGCAATTGTCGCTCCCTGAACCTCGCAATTATGACGGGCTCTCAGGAAGTCAGCCAGGAAACCATTTTGGAAAATGACTACCTGGTTCGTATCGAGACCGCGCGTCAATTGCACGCCGCGGTTGCCGACATAACCAACCGACAACGCGGTATCTTTCATGATCTCGCGTTCGATTCCGAAGTTCCATTGCTCGGCGTACGGGGTCTTCAAATTGTACTCGGTCGTAAACAGCGTTGGTGTTTGCGACAGGGCCAGGTTGTCGACCAATGTACGCGGAACTTTGAATGTCGGAATTGGAACAGTGACGAGTCCGCCGTTTGTCACCGTGCCGGTCAACGTTGAGATGGTTACCGTGGACTGTAAACCAGCGTTGCCGCCGACTGATGAATTGTTGAGCACGGTGGCGTTGTTATCAATCGCATAGGCGATCGAGAAACCGCCGCGCACGGACGTCTTACCGTCCTTAAACGGATCCCACGCAAAACTGAAGTTCGGCGCGAAATTGTCGAGGTCTTTTGCCAGGAATTCTCGGCCGGTACCCTTGCCCGCGAAGTCGAGCACGGCATTCGGATTATTGAGCACGGCGAGTGTCAGGTCCTGCGGCATGAGGCCGAGGCCGTTTCTCTCGGTGAGCGGTCCGATGTACTCCCAGCGCAGTCCGAGGTTCAAAGAAAGATTCGGTTTGATGCGCCACGTGTCCGCGCCATACAACGCAAACGTGTTGTAGTCGAGGAAACGTCTCGATCCGAAGCCGCGGGTAAAGCCTGACTCACGATCGGCAACGTTGAATGTTTCCGCAACCGTGTTGACAGCGCCGGTGAGCAAACCCAGCAAGCTGTTCGCGGTACTGAACTGCGTGTTGGAGATTCCACCCGGAAACATGCCGGTGGCCAGGGGCGACGGGTTCGTCGTCGTGTTAAATCCAACCGTGAACTGCGGAACGATACCCGCATCGTTGAAATTCAAAATGCGGATGAAGCGGGCGCTGGTGCCAAACTTGAATACGTGGCTGCCTTTGACCCAGGTCATGTTGTCGATCAGGTCGTAGTTCCGCGGCGCACGACCCTGTTGCAGGAAGTTCTGAATCGGGTTCGTGATCAACGGAAGCGTCAGACGATAGCCTTCGCTGAAGTCTTCGTTATTGAAGAACAGCGGAGTGCTGGACGAGAAGCCAAAGCGCGCTTCGTTCGTGACGTTCGGCGTCAGGCTGGCGATCCAGGCGATGGCCCAACGTGGGCGAGACGATTCCTGTCCGCCGCCCGGGAGTCCCGGAAACTGCTCGCCGATATTGTTCAACTGCACGTCGTTCGGCAGTTTCGAAAGGAAGTGTGAATAGACGCCCTCAATGCGGTGGTTCTGAGTGACGTCGTAGTCGAGACGAAAACCGATGTTGCGGCCGGTGCTGCCGTTCGGTGTATTGAAGCGGAAGCCGCCGGTGTTGCGATTGTCGCCGACCTGCGAGTTGTTTGAAGACGGCGTTAAGGCAATGAGCTGCGCGATACGCGGATCGATCGAGCGGCCCGTCAACCCCAACAGGTTTATCGTCTGCAGTTGGTTATTGTCAGTGCGCAGGTACGTAAAGGTTCCGTTGCGCGCTGCATCCAATAACACGGTGCGGTTGGGATTGAAGTCTTGTTTCGTGTCGGTGAATTCGTAGAAGAAGTAGAAGAACAGTTTGTTCTTCTGCGTCAGGATTGGACCACCTTCGCCGAATCGCGGCAGCGCGAATGGGCCACTGACGTTGAAACCGTATTGATGTTGCAACAGGATCGGCTTGGGCAAGCCGCTGATATTGTTGAAGAACGTGTTGGCGTCGAATTTATCGTTGCGATAAAAGTCGTAAGCCTCGCCGTGATAACTCGAGCCGCCGCGCGGAGTCGTAAGCTTCACTTGCGCGATACCTAAACCATCATCTGCGCCGGCGTTCTGGGTGGTGACGGAAAACTCGGCAACAGCCGCGACGCTCGGCGTGTTCACGCCGAACAACGAGTCAGTGCGCACGAGATTGTCGTTGATTTCGATTCCGTCCCACGTAATGTTCGAGAACGAACCACGCAGACCATTGATTGCTGCTTGTCGGGTGTTGGTATTCGTGTTAACACCTGCCATGCCGCCGGCAAGGTTGATCGGGTTACGGCCGTTCAGCGGAAGGTCCTGCACCTGTTTGACGTCGACGGTCGACGTCAGCTTTGCATCTTCCGAACGGATGAGCGACTGGGCATCTGAGGCAGTGACGGAAACTGTTTCCGCAACACCGCCGGCTTCGAGCGTGAGCGAGTTCAGAACTACGGGCGTGTCGACGTGCACTGTGAGACTGGTTACGTTCAGCTTCTTAAAGCCGGTTGCTTCAACCACCACGCTATAGGTGCCGGGGCGAACGTCGCTAATCGTGAAAGTGCCGTCTTCATTCGTGGTAGCTTCTTTCTGATCTTTTGTGGCCGCGTCCATCAGTGTGACTTTCGCGCCCGGGACGACTGCTCCGGCGGTATCTTTCACGACACCGGTGACGCGGGAGTTAACTGATTGTGCAACAGCGATAGAAGTTATGCCGCCAAGCAGCACAGCGCTTAGCAGGAGAGAGACCAAGTGTATGCGGCGCGCAGGGTTAGGCAGAAGCCTGACGCCGCTAAGAAGAATATTCGCAGGAAGCTTAAAACTTCTCATTGTTGCTCCTTCATTTTTTCTGAGTTAGGGCACCCGGCCTTGGCGAGGGCTACAAGGCGGGAACTCTGAGTTTCGTCGGCCAGGGCGTCGGAGGACTAATGGGTCGTCTGACCGAGACTTCTTGTTTGAATCTCCGTGGCGGCAAGATGCGTGCCGTTTGGCGCTCTTGCCGCGCCGCGTTTTTTGGAGCAATTAGACGAATTTACGTCCGCCGGTGAGTCCGTAAAATTGCGGATTTTGGATCGTCGTGCAAATTAATGAATCTCGACACAATTCTGGATGGCTAGACCACGCTGAAACGCGCGTGTTTTCGCGTGCGGGATGGCAAAGAAGCAGGGATTTTGAGAGTGCCCGGGTCAGTACTCGAGCTGGCCCTCGTACATCATGTCGCTGACCTTGAAGCGGCGATCGACTTTCAGGCCGCCCGGGTACTTCGTCACGAAGCGGACCTCGCCTGAGTTTCCGTTGATGAAAGGCTGTTCGTCGACGTTCCGGAGGAAGATGAAGCGCGCGCCGAATCCGTCCTGTCCCGGCGGCACATACTCGTACAGAAAATGACGCTTGCCGTCGCGCTCGAGATACGTTTCGTTTTTCAGCGTCGCCGTTATCGCACTGCCCAACGCCTGCATCGCCGGGCCGGTGTAACGTCCATCCGTGCCCTCGACGCTCAACGTCAGAATGATCGACTCGCCACTCTTCACGTTCGCGAAAGCGTGCATGCGTTCCGCGACGTCGGCTTCGGGTTTGTTCTTTAACTCCAGTAGTCGCACGAGCGCTTGTCGCACCGGTCGTGCGGAGAAAAAGCGAACGACGAACTTGAGGTTGACAGCCGAGTTCCTGGCGCCGCTTTCAACTCGCTCTGAATCCGTCGACTGGGCGCGGCCGCGGGCGCGCGGATCGTTGGTTGGCGCAAAGAACATTTCCGATGTGTCGGTATCGACCTGCGCCTGGGCCCATGGCGAACTGCTGAGGATCTTCTCCGCGTCTTTCTGCGTCCACTCGGTCCAGGGCTTTTCCGCTTTCTGGTTTTGCGACACGCGAGCAAACGCGAACGACGAACACAACAGAACCGCACATGCGATTGACGCCAAGATCGTGTTCTTGCGAGCTCGCGTCTTCAACGAATGTTCCATGGGGGAGGCTCCTTTTTAGAGGGTTTCTTTTTGCTGACCGTTCCGCAAGCGCGAAGTTCATGTAGAAAGAAATTAAAAAATTTTCGATCCGATTAACCTCGCGCAAGCGGGAAACACGTTTTGGACAGAAGACAAATCGATTCTATCAATTGACGTTCCGCCTCTATCAATTGACGTTCCGCCTCTATCAATTGACGTTACGCCTCTATCGATTGATTTCCGCAAGTGGGAAGTTCATGTAGAAAAAATTAAAAAAATTTCGATCCGATTAACCTCGCGCAAGCGGGAAACACGTTTTCAGTACTCCAGCCGGCCGTTGTACATCATGTCAGACAACTTGAAGGCGATGTTGAGTTTGAGCTGGCCGTTCACTTCACTGTAAAAGCGAAATGAACCACTCTCCGCCGTAAGAAACTTCTTCTCGTCCACGATGCGCGGAAAAATAAACTTCGCTCCCAACCCATCGTTGATCGGCGCCTGATACTGCATCAGAAACACACGCTTGCCGTCCTTGCGTTCGAGATACGTCTTGTTCTTGAGTGTGCCTAGATTCGCTGAGGCGAACGCCTGCAACGCCGGTCCGGAAAAGCGTCCGTCAGTCGAGTCGAAACCCACCGCGACGACGATGAAATCACTGAAGTCGCGCTGCACAAACGACTGTAAATCCTCGAGCAGCTCTTTGTCGGGAGTTTTTTGCGCGAGCTGAATGATGCGCATGAACGCCTCACGCACCGGCTTCGCCGACAACAATCGAACATGATAGTTGACTGAAATCGCCTGGTTCTTGGCGCCTTGTGCCGCGCGACTGCTGTTGACCGACTGGCGATCGGTCGTGGTGCCCGAAACTCCGCTGCGCGTCGAGGAACTAATCCCGGATTGTGAGGTGGGGCTGTACATCATCTCCGACGTATCGGTATCGGTTTGTGTTTGGCCCCACGCCGAGTTGTTCAGGATCTTCTCTGCTTCGACCTTGGTCCACTCAGACCACGGCTTTTGTTGCGCGCTGCCGGCGCCGAGCAGCAGCGCAGTTAGTAACACCGCAAGAAGTGTTTTCTTCATTTGTGAAGCTCGCTAATACTCCAGCTTGCCGTCGTAGAGCATGTTCGAGAGCTTGTAACGCGTGTCGAGCTTCATCCTTTCGTTCATCTGGGCGACGAAACGAACATTGTCGTTCTCGGTCAGAAAAGGCTGACCATCAACCACGCGCTTGAAAACAAACTTCGCACCCATTCCGTCTTCCACGGGCGGGCGATAGTCCATCAGGAAAAGTTTCTTACCGTCTTTACGTTCGAGGTAAACGTTTTTCTGCAGCGCTTCCGTGTTCGCGCCACTGAAAGCCTGCATGATTGGACCAGCCATTCTTTGATCGCCGACTTCCACGCCTACCGATACCACAATGTATTCCGAGAAGTCACGATCGATGAATCCCTGAAGCTGGGTGGTGAGCGCTTCGTCGGCCGCGGGACGCGACAGCAACACCTGGCGCGCAAACGCGGCGCGCACTGGTTTCGCCGACAGGAAACGCACGTAGTACTTCACATAGTTGACGGGCTTCGTCTCGCCCGATTCGCCCTGGCGATTGAGTTGACGATCGGACGCTCTGGGCGCCGCTACTTGCGTGACGGCGCTCTCGCTTGCTTGAGAAGCACCAGCGCCGCCTTCACTCTGTGTCTGGCCCCAGGCTGAATCGTTAAGCGTCTTGTCGACGTCTTTCTTGGTCCACTCGGTCCAGGGCTTCTGTTTTTGCGCTAACGCGAGGCAGGCAAACATCAATACCACTAAGCACGCAGATACTACTGTTCTCATTACTTAACCGCTCCTTGGATGATGATGGGTTTTGAACGTCAGGGCTCGAACACGCGCACGGAGCGCGCCTAAGCCCGCGGGTCGCAAGTAAACTCGCCGAACGTCGAAAATCGATCCGACCCGTGGTCCGCCGCTATGTCGCGACGCACGTAATCAAGATGCAAGACTGACATCAGCAGAGTCGCATGGTCGTCGACCAGTCTCAGGCTCGAGTCGTTCGCGCCGATCTTTCCAGATAGCAATGACGAAAGCAAGTAATGCCGGCAACTAAACGCCGGCACTTCACCCAACGGCACACGGGCCGCGAGGCCTGTCGAACTAAAAACTTCAAGCATCGGATTGCCGGTGATGCTCTTGTCGTCGATATTGATCACCGCGATGATCTCATCACGGACCATCTTGTTGTCACGCCCCGACAAACAAGCCCCGGCGACGATGTAGTCGGTGCCGAGTCCCGAGCGCGACAGCGGCTTCTGATAATTGCGTGCGGCAGCGAGACCGGGCCGGAAATGCGTGAACGCTCGCGCGTTCCATTCGCTTACGGCAACTTCAACCTTCATCAGCGTGTGGTTGGTCAACGGCGTAATCGCCAGTGACAGGCCACCTGAAAACCCTTTCGGCAAATCGGTGCGCGAGCAATCGAAGATACAGCTCTGCTGGCCACTCAAGCGGATCGCGCCGCGCTCGATCTGTTTTTCGGGAATCGAACCAGGCAGCCGCGATCCATCACCCGTCTGCCACACAACTTTACCGGCGGCATCTGTGATGAACGGACTCAACCAGAGAACTTCTTCAACCGGCGCGCCTGAGCTCAAATGAAAACGCGAGTCGAGCGTCACGCCGCCGATCTTCTTCGATCGAAACACGAGTGGCGTGTAGAGAACGTTTTGCGCCTTGAAACGCCCGCTCGAATCGAACGGGACCTTCGCTGCCGTCGGGTTGTACGGCGGTTGATGGATCGGATGCTCGATGCTGAAGCGCGGCGTACCCTCCTGCCGCATCAGCATGTAACCAAAATTCTTCACCGATCCGGGGCGATTCGTAACCGCGATCGTTCCACCGCCGGTCGCAACGCGGCCCGCATGAGCAGTTCGCTTTCTACTAAATCCTTCATCAAAACTGCGCGCGTATTCACCTTTACGCAGATCGACGAGCAGCGACGAATGTGGGGTTAGTTCGTACGGCAGTTGTTTCAACGTGGCGCCGAATTGATCGTAAAGCGTCACAGCGCCGGCGCTGCGCTCGCCATACGGATTGAACAGACTGTAGATGCAATCGTAATCGTCAAGCGGCGGAAACGGCATCGAGTAGAAGAAGCTGTCAGCTCGTTGCCACTGCAACGGGTCGGGATTGGCGTGCACGTTGGTGAACGAGTCGCGGCTCTTCCAGCGAACGAACGCGGAGCTAAACAGATCGCTCGCATGCGTCGGCGTGCGTGTTTTTGGTTGCAGCCGGATCTTCAACCCGCCCCAGAAACTCTTTCCTGGACCAACAAGCTCGTCGACCGGTATCACCGTCGTGCGCATCGCGCCCGCACTCAGTCGCCTGGCGACGCCGTTCTCGCCAAGCGGATGACCTTCGAAGTCGTAAAGATAAATTTGGTAATCGGTCGCATCGGCGCCGTCCGCATAACCCGTCGCGCCGATGAAGTTGTCCGCGGTCAACACGATCTCGGAAGCGATTCCCAGCGACGGGTCTTGAATGATGAAGGGCGCACACACGTCCAGCCAGCACGTGTTGTTGCTGCTGCGGGTGTTTTGCTTGCCGAGATTTAAGGCAGGGAATAAGGCCGAACCAAGTGTTGCGTTGGAGATCAAGGAGAGAAAACTTCTCCGCTCGAGAGTTTTCATCTGGGCCTCCGGGGAGGCTGGCGAGGACTAGTTGCGAAGCCAGGCTCGACTCAGAAGAACCGAGGAGAGCAGACCGAAATCTGCTCTCCCCATACCAACGGTCGCAGTCAACTCTTTTAGAAGTTGAATCTGACAACCAACTGGACCAGACGGCCGCCGGGATCATTCGTTGTCGAGATGTCCTGGTAGGCTGCCGTGTAACGTCCGAAGGTGGCGGCGCCAAACCCGCCGATAGCATTAACGTCGTTACTGGCGTTGCCAAGAATGAAGTTAATGTTGTTGAAGGCGTTCAGGAATTCACCACGCAACTCGAGGTTCGTGGTTTCACTGAAGTTGATTTTCTTGACGATACTCAGGTCGGAACGGAAGAAAGCCGGTCCTTTGAGTACCAGGTTGTGGAAGCCGCAGGAGCCCACGTAGGTTTGCAGACAATTGCCGAAACCTGACGGTGCGATGAAGCGGCCCGTCGGTGCGCCCTGGGTAAACGTCGCACCTGCCGATGTGAAGGTAGTGTTGTTTGCCCGGAACGTGTTGAGGCGAATGTCTTCAGGCAGGAAGAACACGTTGCCACGGTTGACACCATCGGCGTCTTTCTGGTCCCGATAAATGCCAATCGCATCCTGAAGCTCATCTGCCGTCATGCCGACGAGTTGGACGTTGTTGAAGGTGAACGGCGTTCCACTCTGAATACGAATGTTGCCGTTGAAGCCCCAGCCGCCGACGATTTTGTCGACCCAACCATTGGCGCCGGAGAAGAATGTTCTGCCGCGGCCGATCGGCAATTCGTAAATGAAGTTGGCCTTGACACCATGCGTGATGTCGAAAGGCGCAACGTTTTTGCGAATGCTGAAGTCGCGAAGCGTGGCCGGTTGATCGAACACGCCCGAACTGCTGGCGTAGTTGTTAACCAACGCTTTGCCGAAGGTATAGCTGATTTGAGTCAGCAAACCTCGCGACATACGACGCCGAAATTCGATCGTCATCGCGTCGTACCACGTTTGACCGCTGTTGTCGATTATGAACGCGCCACCGCGTCTGCCTGGGTTAACCAACCAGAAGTTGGCCGGGATACCCGCGGCGATCCTGTTATTTGCGAACAAGCTGTCGTTAGCAGTTCCCGCGAAGATACCGGCCAGGCCGAAGAAACCGATAGCGGGACTGCCGCCGCCGCCGGTGCTCGGATTGAGCGGATTCAGGAACCCAAGCAACGTCGTATTCGCGAAAAGCGCGTTTGAATAAAGCGCTGCGCAGGAACCCGCACCAGCTCCCGGATTGCAGTTGCCAGCGTTTGCTGCCGGAACGCCACTGATGTGGCCCAGCATGATCGGCAACGGTGAAGTGCCGGTGCCCGCGCCGAAGTAGCGGAAGTTGAATCCGCGACCGTTGGCGAGGTTAGCCAACACGTTCTGCTGCGCAAGACGGAATTCATTCAGGAAGCCATTCTCGATCACGTTTACTTCGTTGAGATCGTATTGTCGCCACAGATTGTGTCCGCGGTTGCCAATGTATCTGATCTCGATGACGTTGTTCGAGTTGATTTCTCGTTGAATGCCGAAGCTGAACGAATCAACACGTCCAATCTTGAGATTGGGCAGAAATTCGTTGATCGAGTCAGTGATGCTGCCGACGTTCGGATAAACCGGCTCCTGCTGGAAGTTTGGCCCGGCAGGCAGTCCGTTGCGGATGTAGTTTCCGAAACTCAGCGGGAACGGCGTGTTCGTGATGTTTTGGGTAGCACTGATCGTGCCGCCCGCTAGTTGTAGACCGCTTGCCGCGTTAGCAGCATAGAGGCTCTGAAACGTGTTCGTGCCCTCGCGAACATAAGCCATCGAGAAACCGCCGCGCAGCACCGTGCGGCCCGATTCACCAAGCAGCGATTTCATGAATCCGCTGTGGACGTTCGGGCTCCACGTGACGCCGATGCTCGGAGCGAAACTGTCGTATCTCGTGTCGTACGCTGACGTGCCTTTTCCAAACAGCACCACTTGTGTGGGACTGCCCGTAAGCGTTCCGGGTTTGAAGAGATTGCCTTCGCCCGACACGCCGTAGAGGCCCGCAAAAGACGACGACCTTGCGTACGTGTCATTCAGCGGAATAAATGGTCCCTGCACTTCCCAGCGCAGGCCGAGAGTCAAGGTCACGTTCGGACGAAGACGCCAACTGTCTTGGGCGAAAGTGCCGTACTCGGTTTGTTGCGCACGACTGATCAGGTCGCCCTGCAACGTGTACTTGTTTGTATCTTCGCTCAAGCGCGCATTGCGCGTGATCGACGAGATACGACCAGCCAACGTGGCATAGAGCGAAGCCGCGTTGCCTTGCTGGCCAATGTTCGACAATGGCGCGAATGCGGCAAATGCAGATGCATCGCCACTCAACGTCGAACTGATGCCGAAATTCACCGTCGGCACGACTGTGATCAACTGTTGCCAGAAGTTGATGCGCGTGACGCTGGCGCCAAAGCTGAATGAGTGGTTGCCCTTCGACCAGCTCAAGTTGTCGGTGAACTGCTTCACCGGCGAGTTGCGTCGTTGCGGACCAGTGGTGATGGTAGCGTTGCTCGCGCCCGCGGAGCTGATCGCGAGACTCACGCCGTTCTGGTTCTCAAACTGGCTCGGATTCACTTGCGGGAAGAACAGGACTGTGCCGCCCGTCAAACCGAACCGCGCTTCGTTCACGATGTTGTTGGTGATGGTCCAACGCCAGGCAGTCGTGTTCGAGAAGCGGTTTGAATCCTGACTGCCAAAGTTCGGGAAGCCTGGGAAAGCCGGATCGACGCCGTTCAGGAAGTCAACTACCGACGTGAACTGCTGGTAATTCCAGATGTTCTCGATGTGATGCTTGTCCGTGAGTTTGAAGTCAAAGCGGACAGTCGGGAATCGCCTGGTTTGGCCGCCTATGTTGAAGAAGGTGGCTTGCTCGATGTTCGGATTTCCGGTGGCCTGAAAAACCGCATTCACACCATTCAGCGAACTTCGAATCTCACCCAGCAGGGAGCTGATGGTCGGATCGAAGGTGGAAATGAGGCCGCCTGCCTGCGCCAGCGAAAACACATTAGCGGAGCAGGTCCGGACATTACCGACTGGGGCGGCGCAGGTAGTAAATGAATTCGCCGGCGGGGTGTAACAGTTGCTGCCGTTGTTCGGGACGGCAACTGCACTGCACGGTGGAAGCGTGGTCGTAAACCGGTGAATGCCTGACTGGGCCGCGGTGCTGAAAACGTTTCTCGTGCGCGGCGGACTCTTTTCCGGCAAGCGATACTCTTCGTAGTTGACGAAGAAGAACGCCCTGTCTTTGCCGTTGAACAGTCCCGGAATGGTGATTGGACCACCAAACTTGCCGCCTGGTTGATTCAACAGAATGCGTTGTTGCGGCGCTTTCTTGGTTACCGGGTCTGGAGCGAAGTCGCGGTTGTTGAACCAGTAGTTGGCATTCAACGCCGGGTTGCGGTGATACCAGTAAACGCCGCCGTGATAATCGTTGGAGCCGCCTTGCGTGACGAACTTGATTTGGACCGCACCTTCGGCCGAGCTTTCCGAGCCCGGGTTCGAAGTCGAAATTGTCACCTCGCTCACGGCGTCTGTACGGGGGCGAACGTAGGTAAAGAACCCATCGTTCGATTTAAGCAGATTGTCCTGAACATTGATTCCGTCGAGAGTGATGTTCAGTGCGCCTTTCGGCAAGCCGTTTACCGAAGACGTGCGGGGACGTCCCGGAGTCGTAGTGCCGGGGAGCGCGAGCACGAGATCCAGCGCATCGCGAGATGCGGTGGGCAGGTCGGTAATTTGACGCCCGGTGAGCGTGGTACCGACCGTTGCGGTCTGCGTCTGCAGCAGCTCGCCGCCACCGACGACAGTCACGATCTCATTGGCCGCGCCGATCTCGAGTTCGACGTTGATGCTCGAAGGCTTGCCAACGTCGATCTTGATTTCGGTCACTACTGATTGTTTGAAACCGCCAGCCGTTATCGTGGCCGTATAAATTCCGGCGGTTAAGGTCGGAATGGTGAACGTACCATCCTCGGTCGTCTGCGTCGTAAACTCCTGGTTGGTCGCCTTACTGACGACTTTCACAGAAGCCCCAGCCACGACAGCCCCTTTCGGGTCGAGAACTGTTCCCGAAAGAGAGCCGGTTGAGCCCGTTTGAGCGAAAACGGGAACTATGCAGACGCCTAGCGCGAGGAGCACTAGTAAAAACGTCCGTAAACCGTTTCTCATCACGTAATCCTCCAATTAGTTTTTGCCGCTTCCCCGGCAAGGGCAGGCATTGCCGGGCAACTCGTACTATCGAAGAAGCCGTACTACTTCTACTGCTGTGACTGGTAAGAAAGGGATGCCCAGCTACCAAACGGGCCTAGTATGCTGACGAAACTAGCAATTGCTGAGCCAGCAAATTGTCGTATAAATAGTTCGAATATTTGTACGATTCCGTGAGCTGAAGCGCGCGCAGCATACAGCTTTATGGATTGGTATTCAAATTTTCGGAAGGATCTAGTGTTTTTCGAGGAAATCCGTGGGTTGCTGACACCCCGTCACCGAGCTCGTCGGGTCACTTCACGACTTCGAACTCGAAGTGAAGCTCTTTGCCGCGGCAGATGGTCGAGAGGTAAAACTCCCAGAATTTCCGCGTGAAGCGAAAGGCGGGCCAGCGCTGATCGAGGTTCACGAAGAACTCCAGCCCCACCGCCCGCCAAAGATTCGCCAGACTCACGTGGGTTGTCACCGGTTTCAACTCGGCGGTTGTGTAGAACGGAAACGGAGTGCGCGTGGGAATGAAGCACGTAAACGAGTAACTGTTGAAGTGATTGCGGTGAGTTGGGTCCGTGGCCCAATCAGGATTCGAATAGTGAGGCGTGACGATCTTCAATCTCCCACCCGGCCTCGTGATGCGATGCAGCTCCGTGACGAACCCCAGCACGTCGGGCACGTGCTCGATCACGTGACGACAAATGATCTCGTCGAATTCATCGTCACCGAACGGATACGGAAACACGCCGAGATCGTGAATGACGTCAGCGTGACTGCGCGGGTTCGCATCGATACCAACCGCGCCGGGAAACTTGTTCTGACCACATCCGACGTCAAGTATGCGTCTCGTGGCAGGAGTGGAACGATCGCCGTTGCGCATGCGCTTAGTTCTTATTCAAAAGGAGCGCAGCCAACTCTTCAAGACTGACTGCGTAAACCGGACAGCCGAGCGCGGCAGCGACTTCAGTGATGCGCATCCCGTCCAGCATGATCGCGTCATCGCTTTTCAGCATCTGTTTCGGAATCAAAACAAACTCGCCGCTCACGCGGTCTCGCGCAGCGAGAAGATCGCGTCCCGTCAACAACCCGGCAACAGAAACATCGCCTCCGAAGTAACTGTTCTCGAGCGGCTCGACGCGAAGCCTGGTTTCAAAACGCGAGTTCCAATCGTCGATCATCTCTGTCAACACCGGCGCGAAAAGTGTACCGGTAAATATCGTTGCCGGCTTCTTGTTCACATCGCCTTCGCGTTCGAGTCGTTTCGTCAGGCGTGCGAAGTCATTTGCAAACGCGCGCACCATGCCGACGCCGTCTTCGATCTGCGGATAGTTGCCGTAGTGCGATCTAGCGGGAATGCGACGACCGGCGCGCAAGTAGATCTCATCGCCTAACAGCGCGAAGTTCGTGCCTAGCTGTGCGCGCAACTGTTTCTGGATCGCGGCGACTTGATCGATCACTTCACGACAAAACTCGGGCGTCACCGCCGTCAATCGCGGATCGGTGTTGTAGCGAGTGAGACCAAGCGGCACGATCGCGACACTCGTGATGCGCGGATACTCGGCCGCAAGATCGAAGATCGTTTTGCGCAACACCTCGCCATCGTTTATCCCCGGACAAAGCACGACCTGCGCGTGAATCTCGATGCCGGCGTCGAGCAATCGCTTGACCTTCGGCCAAATATCGGCGCGTTGCTTATCGACGCCCAGCAGGTAGGCGCGAACGTCCAAATCGGTGGCATGCACGGAAACGTACTGCGGCGACAGGCGCTGTTCCACGATGCGGCCCAGCTCATCTTCCGTAATGGATGTCATCGTCGTGTAGTTGCCATATAAAAAGGACAGCCGGATGTCTTCGTCCTTGATAAATAGCGACGGACGCGCGTCGGCGGGATTGCCGTTGCAGAAGCAGAAGATGCATTCGTTGGCGCACTGCCGCGGCACGATCTGCTCGAAAGTGAGACCGAAATCTTCACCTTCGGCGCGTTCGAGCTCTACCTCCCAATCGTCGCCGTCTTTCTTGCGGACTTCCAAAACGAGCTCGGTTTCGCCGGCTGTTTGAAAGCGAAAGTCGAGATAGTCGCGAACAACGCGGCCGTTGACTTTGATAATCCGGTCGCCTGCCTCCAGCTCCAGTTCCGCGCCGAGGCTGTGCGGAATGACCTCCGAGATCTCGACGCCACGACGGCGAATGTTTGTTACTGCTGGTGTTACTGCGAATTCGTACATAACGGCAAACGGTGACTATACTGGAAGAACCGGGTCATTAACAATTTCATGACTGACGGTATTCGCAATTTTTCAAGCAACGGCCCCGGCTATGAAAAGACCCCTTCTACTTACTTTCTTCATTCTAATTGCTTCAGTTTCTGCGTTAGCCCAGAACACGGAGATTTATCGTGTCGGCGTCGGTGACGTGCTCGACGTTCGACTGCTCAATACAGCCGCAAACAACAGTTCGACGCTGTTCACAGTCATCGCCGGTGGCGTGATTGAACTGCCGATCGCTGGGGGCGCGATCAAGGTCGCCGGACTGACGCCGGAAGGGATTCAAACTCGCATCGCCTCGGAGCTAAAACGCCGCGCAATCGAAGACAACGCGAAGGTCTCGGTCGGCGTGCGACAGTATGCGAGTCACTCGGTTACAGTGACCGGACTGGTGGTGCATCCCGGTATTCGATTTCTCAGACGCGAAGAAGTGCCGCTTTATGTGGTGCTGGCGGAATCCCAGTTGCGGAACGACAGCGGGCGCGTTGTGCTGCTGCGAGACGGCGTTGCCGCGCAGACCCTCGATCTCCGCGATCCGGCCGCGCTGAATACTCGCGTCCATTCAGGCGACGTGATCTCCGTCACGAGTCGCCCGGACGAGTTCTACTTTGTTGGCGGGCGTATCCACCTGCCCGGCCAAAAGCCATTCGTTCAAGGCATTACGTTATTACAAGCGATCCTCGCAGCCGGTGGCACGCCCCGCCAGGCAAATCTCGTCGAGATCTCGCGCGAAGGCTCAGACGGCCGTCTTGTGACCATGAGATACAACCTGCGGGAGATCAAATCCGGCAATCTCGAAGATCCCAAACTTCAGGCCGGCGACCGCATTGAAGTAGGCCGCTGAGTTTAAGATTTCCCTGCCCTTCCGCAGGCGCGAGACACGCTCTAAAAAGATTTGTTAAAAATCCGTGTTTCCATCAACCCTCCGCGGCGGGGACGACGCCCCACGCGTAACCCTTGAATTCACGGATTTAACGCACACGAACTCCCTCAATTTTATTGACAATCCCGCCCCTGTTTGTTAGTTATGCAGGGCGATTCGCGCCAACCGCTGACAACCCAAATGTTCTAAAGTTGAATTGTGCCAACTTCATTAGGGAACGAGTACAAGTTCAATGAATAATAAACTTAAGCCTGCTGTTATTGGCGGCGTAGTTCTTGGCTTACTCTCCGCCATTCCCTTCGTTAACTGGGTAAACATCTGCTGCTGCGCTTGGGCGATTCTCGGCGGGCTGCTCGCGTCGTATCTCTACGTGAAGAACTCCGCAACCCCGGCCAACGCCGGCGACGGAGCTATCATCGGGGCTATGGCCGGCGGCATCGGCGCAGTAATTTTTCTCGTCGTCGGGATCCCGCTTTCCATACTCAGCGGCGCTGCTATGCGCGAGATGCTCATAAGCTTCATGGCGAAGGTCAATCCGGAACAGGCGGACATGGTCCGGCGGCAGATGGCCATGCAAGGTGAGTCAGTTTCCGGCATCATCGTACAAAGCTTGTTCGGAGCGCTACTCCTTGTCGTTTTCGCGGTCATCGGCGGCCTTATCGGGATCCCGCTTTTCGAAAAGCGTAAAGGCGCAGGACCGGTACCGCCGCCACCGCCGCCGGGACCTGGCGGTGCGCCCTACGCGGCTTAAGCACGCGCGATTTCATCGGTTAACTAAAAATCTTTCAAACTAAGTTCAGGAGAAACGAATGTCTCAAGAATGGACTCCCCCGCCCCCGGTTGAAACAACTACCAGCGTTCCCAACTATCTCATCCCAGCGATCATTTCGGCGATCTGCTGCTTCCCGCTCGGCATCGTCAGCATCGTCTTCGCTGCACAGGTGAATGGCAAAGTGCAGGCGGGTGATATCGCGGGCGCACAGCAGGCTTCCAAGATGGCGAAGATTTTCAGCTTCGTCTTCATCGGCCTGGCACTGCTCGGATGGGGTGGATATTTCATCATCTGGGTCCTGATTCTTGGGGGCGCCATGATTGGAAACAGCTAATTCGGCCACACTGTCGGAGTTGAAACGAGATGACCAGATATTGCACCAAATGCGGCGCCATCAACGACGAGATGGCCCAGTATTGCACTAACTGCCAGGCCCCGCTGACGCAGGTGAATGCCGCCGGCGGCGGCTATCAACCCGTGCAACCTGCTCATCCAGGCGCGATGACTGATTGGAAGGCGATGGGCGCCGATAAAAAGCTGGTCGCGGGAATTTTGGGAATCCTGGTTGGCAGTCTCGGGGTTCACAAGTTTGTGCTCGGCTACACGACTGAGGGGCTCATTCAGATCGCGATCACGATCGTGACCTGCGGCGCCGGCGGAATCGTCGGTTTGATCGAAGGGATCATCTATCTGACGAAATCCGACGAAGACTTTGTGAGAACGTACATTCAGAACAAGAAGGGCTGGTTCTAGGAACTTGTGTCCTTGGGCCGGCGATAATTGACGTTTGTTTGAACCTCGCAAGTCCCTTTGGCGGATCGTACTTGTAGTAAAAAAATTTGACGTTCCGTCTGAACCTCGTAAGGGCCTCGGGCGGACTGCACATGTAGAAATATCGACGTTTCGCGGATAGTGGAGTTCATGTACCGGCGCTCATCAGTGTTAGTGATTTGGTCGCTGATAATCGCCGGTGCTGCTTATCTATTCTTTTTCGAACCCGGCAAGACGGGTTTCTTTCCTGCCTGTCCGTTTCGTTCGCTGACTGGTTTTACTTGTCCCGGTTGCGGCGTGACGCGCGCCCTGCACCAGATTCTTCACGGTCACTTCTACAACGCTTTCACGCTCAATCCACTGTTTCTTTTAGCGGTCCCTTTTTTACTGTTCGCATTGCTGCGTTACTCCGTGATCGTGATGCGCGGCGGCGTTCCGCGACCAAACGCGCTGCCCGCGCCGTACATCTACGCCATCTTCTTCGCCATTCTTTCGTTCTGGATTTTTCGCAACACGCCCTTCTATCCGTTCATCTCGTGAGACCGAGGAGGTTTTTGATGCGCGTATCGATTATCGCCCTGCTTGTAATCACTTTCGTCTTCACGTCAGCGGCGCAGGAAAAAGTTGCCGGCATTTCCGGCCAAGCGGCCATTCCAGTGCGTCCCGTTCATACGTTTTCGATCGTCGCGCGCGATCCGGACACAGGCGAGCTGGGCGTCGCTGTTCAGTCGCACTGGTTTTCGGTTGGTCCAATCGTCCCGTGGGCTGAAGCGGGCGTCGGCGCAGTTGCGACGCAGTCGTTTGTCGATCCGAGTTACGGCAAGAACGGACTCGACCTGATGCGCGGCGGCAAGAGTGCGCCTGATGCGTTGAAAGAGTTGCTCGCGAAAGACGACGGACGCGAAGTCAGGCAAGTGGCGATGATAGATGCGCAGGGACGTGTCGACGCGTGGACCGGAAAGAACGACATTCAAGCCGCGGGTCACATCGTTGGCACGAATTTTTCCGTGCAGGCCAACCTCATGCTGAACGACAAAGTTTGGCCGGCGATGGCCCACGCATTTGAGAACACGAAAGGCGATCTCGCGGAACGCATGCTCGCCGCGCTCGACGCGGCCCAAGCAGCGGGTGGCGACATTCGTGGTCGACAGTCGGCGGCGATAATCGTCGTCACGGGCAAGCCGACCGGTCAGGCGTGGAAGGACCGCACGTTTGATTTGCGCGTTGACGACAGTCCGGAGCCGTTGCAGGAGTTGCGGCGCTTAGTGAAGCTGCAGCGCGCGTACAATCACATGAACGCCGGCGATCTGGCAGTCGAAAAGAAAGACAATGAAGGAGCGTTGCGCGAGTACGGTGCAGCGGAGAAGCTGGTGCCGAACAACGCCGAGATGATCTACTGGCATGCGGTGGCCCTGGTGAACATGGGCCGCGTCGACGAATCGTTGCCGCTGTTTCGCAAAGTGTTTGCGATGGATCGGAATTGGGTGACGCTGACGCCACGTTTGCCGAAATCAGGCTTGCTGCCCGACGATCCGAAGATCATCGACCGGATTGTGTCTGTTGGTCCGCAGACGCGATCCGCTCCACGACCAAAGCCAAACCCATAACGAAGTAAAAGACCGTTACGACTTCGGAGTCGCCCCAGTTGTAATGGACGAGGCCGCTGGTGAAGAACCCGAGCGTTCCGCCGAGTGCGCCGAGTGCGAGTCCGCGCGAGGAGTCTGTCGTTCGACGAACCAAACGCCACAGCATTCGGATGTAAATCACAAACAACAGCAACCATAAGATTAGCGCCGGAACGCCGCGTTCGAGCGCGATCTGCAACAGGTTCGAATGCATGTGTCCGATCGGCTGGCGGCCGTTGTCAAACAATCCCCACTCGCGCCAGTGCCCTTTGATCGAATCGATTCCGACGCCGACGAGTAGATGACGCGGCTTGGAGATCAGCAAGTCGAAACCTTCTCGCCAAACCATCTCGCGCCAGCTTGTCGATTGATCGGCGCTGTCGAAGAAGCCGATATTGCGTCGTTGTTGAAGTAGAAACACGCCCGCGAGAACGATGGGTATCGCGCAAGCTGCGATGATTATGGCCGTGCGACGCGACACGCTCAGCAGCAACATCGCGCCGGCGGAGATCGCGAAGCCGATCCACGATCCGCGGGTGACGGTCATTGCGAGCGCGAACATCAGGCCACCGACAGCAATCAGCAACAACAAACCCGTACGGCTTTTCTTCTGCGCCAACCCGAGGAATATTCCCAAAGCCAGTGACGCGATCAGTTGCAGCACTTCCGCGTACGTGGTCCAGTGGCCGTAAAATCCGGTGGCGCGCCAGTCGCGCCCGCGCGTCCATCCGGCAATGCCTAACTGTTCCATAGCGGAGGTTCCCGTGAGCAGCGTTCGCGGCACTTCGAGTTCCGGAATCCACTCCACGCGATAGATCCTGACTTTCGCGACCGCACCCTCCTCGGACACAAGCGCCGTCGCCAGTTCCTCCGGAGAGTCAACGCGATGTCCGTCGACTTGCCAAACAATGTCTCCATCTGTGATGGGCGTCGCCTTGGTCACGACCCTCGTGTGAAAGACTGCTTTCGCCAACGGACTTTGCGCGCTCACGCCCTGCACCTTTACACCGCGGCCAACCGCAAGCTGGCCCGCGGTCCAAACGACGTTCACGAGGCACGAACCGATTAACGCAAAAGCCAGCCAGCGCACCGTTCGCAGCGAACGCACGTTCTGACTGACGAGATACACGATCGTGAACAGACTCGCCGCGCGCATCTTTCCGATCGACATGAACGGGTTGTAAGAGAAAACTCCAGAGATGCCGCTCACGATGAAAAACCCGATCAGGACGTAATCAACCGGCGAGCGGAAAAGCCTCGGACGAGGAAAAAACGCAAACCGCAACAGCCAAAAAACCATGCCCAGCAGCCACGCAGTCTGCGTGACGGCAATCGAATGCGGCGCGAAGATGGCGATGAGAAAGAGACAGCCAACAATGGCGTTCTCAATGCGATTCGAAATCTGCATTGCTCGCATATTAGAATGACGGCGGTCTACTATTCCATCTAAAAAGAGATTTCCATGCGATCAATCCTCCTCGTTTTGCTGGTCCTGTCGATTACCGCCGTCGCCCAGTCGCCGTCCCCGGCCGACGAGGTGAAGGTTGTTCAAGACGACCCGCGCGTGAAAGCGGCTTTCGATCACATCGACAAGGACCGCGACGCGATCCTGCGCGAATGGATCGCCATCACCGAGATCAATGCGCCTTCAAAACAAGAACAGGAACGCGCGCGTTACCTCGAGTCGCTGCTCCGCAAATACAAACTCGACGTTCGTTACGACGCTGCCGGCAACCTGATCGCAACGCGCAAAGGCACGGGCGGTGGTCCCACAGTCGTCTTCGACGCGCACATGGACACCGTCTTTCAACCCGGACTGAAGATCAAAGCCACCGTGCGCGATGGACGTGTGTATGCGCCCGGCATAGGCGACGACACGCGCAACATTGAAGCGCTGCTGGCGACGATTCGCGCGCTCGACGCCGCGAAGATCAAGACGAAGGGCGACATCGTTTTTCTGTTCACCACCGACGAAGAAGCGGGAATGACCGGGGCCAAACATTTCACGAAAGAAAACAAAGGCAAGGTCGATTACTACGTCGCGCTCGACGGCGGATACGAAGGATTTACTTACGCGGGGATCGGCATCAACTGGTATCGCCATCACATCATTGGACCAGGCGGTCACACTCGCTCGCGCACGCCGCCGTATTCCGCGTCGTTGCCGATGGCGCGCGCGATCGCGCGCATTTACGAGTTGCCGGTGCCCAGCAATCCGTCGTCGAACCTGAACATCGGGATGCTCGGCGGGTCGGAAGTGCCGAACGCCAAGGCCTCTGACGCGTGGTTTTCACTCGATCTGCGTTCGACGAGCAATGAAGTCATCGCCGATCTGGAGAAGAAGATCGCGGCGATACTTGATGAAGAGGCGAAACGAGCGGGCATGACTGTGAAGACCGACATTATTTCGTCGTCTCCCGCGGCGGTGCTGCCGGGAAATCGCGAGTCGCGGCTGGTGGCGATCGCCGAGGCCGTGCATCGGGCGATGGGTTTCAATCCGCCGATCGGCGATGCCGGCTCGAACAATTCGAGCGCTGCGTTGTTGCAGGGGATCACTTCGATTTCAACCGGCGCCGGACCATGCGCCGATGCACATGCGTTAACTGAAAATTGCGAGATCGAACCGCTTTACACGGGAATCAAGAAAATTCTTCTGCTGGAACTCGCGCTCGTGGGCCTAGCGTCCTGAAGACTAAATTCGAAATTCGAAATGCGAATTTCGAAATCCTTAATAACCTTCGCGGCCCAGCATCACGAAGCCGGTGCGCAGAATAATTTTTAGATCCAGCAACAACGACCAGTTCTCGATGTAAAAAAGATCGAGCCGTACCATCTCTTCAAACGGCAGCCGGTTTCTGCCGGACACTTGCCACAGCCCCGTCAGTCCCGGTTTCATGTCGAGCCGTTTGCGATGCCACAGCTCGTACGCCTCGACTTCGTACGGAATCGGCGGGCGTGGTCCAACGATACTCATCTCGCCCAGCAGCACGTTCCAAAGTTGCGGCACTTCGTCGATGCTCGTCTTGCGCAAAAATCTTCCCACGCGCGTGATGCGCGGATCGGCGTGCAGCTTATACGTCGGCTTCTGGTCGTTTCCGAGATTTGCTTCCGCGCGTCCGGCGATGAACGCGCGTTGATACTCGCGATGCAGCTCTGAATCGGCGTTCGCAACCATCGTGCGAAACTTGTAGAGCAGGAACAGCCGGCCGTCCATGCCGACGCGTTCCTGCGTGTAGAAGACCGGGCCTCGCGAATCGAGCTTGATTAGCAAAGCAATCAGCAGCCAGATTGGCAACAACAGCGCGATCGAAAGTGCTGAGATGACGAGGTCCGAAGTGCGTTTCAAAATGCGTGCGCCGCTCGTCAACGGCTCGCGAAACAGACGAATCATCGGCAATACGCCGATCTGATCGATTTCCGTCTTGCGTGGCAGGCAGTTGAACAAACTCGGCGCGATGCGAAACTCGATACCGCGCCGGCGTCCGCAACGCATCATCACTTCAAACAGCGCGTCGCCGTTCACTTGCGGATCCGCAATGATCACTTCGTTCGCGCCCGAGTCGCGAATTGCTTCCGGTAAGCCTTCCAGCGTGCCGACCACTGGAACGCCTTCGTAACTGTCGGATTGGTTCGGCTCCGCGATCTGCGTATCGACGACGCCGATCACGCGATAACCGAGCGCGGGCCGCGCCAGCATCTCGCGAATGAACAGCGATGCTTCGTGACCGCGGCCCACTACGAGCGTCGGGATCAAATTGATCTGCCGGCGACGCACAAGCGTCTGCACCGATCGAATAAATAGCCTGATCGCGCCAACACTCAACAATACGAAAACGAAGTCGACGACGAACACGCTGCGCGCATAAGAGAACGCGCGAAACTGAAACCCGCCGCGATATAGAAACGCGGCCGCGACGATCAACAAAGAACCGGTCGCGGTTGCTTTAAAGATGCGGATGCCGTCGTCGACAAACGAGAACTCGCCGCGCACGCGATACAGATCGCAGTAGCGAAACGTTAACAGTCGTATGCCGACGACAAACAACATCAGCGCGCCGTACGGCGCGAACTCTTCGCTCCACGCGAAACGACTGCCGCTTGCAAACGCCGGCGCTCCTTCCCGCAGCGTGAACGCGAGAATGAACGACAACGCGACGGCGAACGCGTCGGCGATGACGAGACCGATCTTGACTGCCGGCACGATCCAACGCGGCGCCCGACCGGGCACGCGCACCGATCTCGCGTCGAAAAATCGTTCTCGTTGTCGTTCAGCTCGCATTACTCGAAAATAAATTGGACGATTTCATTTCTCACCGCGGCGGACCTGCGTGGGTTGATGGCCCGTTTCTTCTCCACCCTCAACTTCTGTAAATCCGCGGTACTGGAAATTCGTTGTAGTCGACCTTCTTCAATGAGTTGCTCGTCGACGGCGGCCCACTTGCCCGCGTAGATGCTCACTGCCGGCACGCCCAGCGCCGCCGCTTCGCGATTGATCGTTCCGCCAGCGCTGATCACGAGGTCGCTCGCTGCGATTAAGTCTGCTCCCGGCAAAGGACTCGGCGGAACAATGACGCGCGCGCGATTGCTGTACGCCGCTCGTTGTGACTCGCTGCGTGGCAAAAGCACGACCCGCACGTTCTCATCGCGCAGCAGCATCTCCAACGCCTCGTCAAAGAGCGTGTTTTGAAATCGATGGTACAGCGCGTCGTGCGCGGGCGGCCGCATCAGGACCAGCACATTATCCGGGCTGACGCCGAGTTCACACAACCGCGCGCTAAACTTTGGATCAGGGTGGAAGTCTGCGAGGTAAATGTCTTCCTTCGTGCCGCTATAGCGGCGCACCTTTCCCACACCGGCGCCGAAGCGGCGCAACTGCGTGGATGGAAAGCTGGCCGGGACGATGATGCGCGACGCCAATCGAAACGCAAGATGGTTGGCCGGCTGATGTTCGTAGTCCATCAACGTGACGGTTTTGATCCGCAGCGCACGGGCGGCGAGGATTTGCGAATATGAGTTGTGACTGACGGCCAGATCGAAACGTCGCTTGCGCGCCCAACTGCGCAGCGCCCATGCGCGACCGATGAAGTTAATGGCCTTGCCGGTAACTTTTCGTCCCCCGTGCCCACCGATGATCTCCGGGTTCAATCCGGCAGCGCGCGCAAGCGGCACTGTTTCAGCAAACTCACGCGCCGTGATCTCGACTTCATGACCCGCTGCGGTAAACCGATCTATCAGCGTTCTGAAAACAGAAACGTGCGGGGAGTTTGCGAGGTCGATCCAAACGCGCATCGGTTATCACTGCCGGATTTCTACCAGCCGTCCACGATCGCGCAGCGACGTTTCCGCGGCTTCGATCATGTTCACCATGCGCAATCCGGCGAGGCCGTCAGTCTCGGGCGTGCGGCCAGTCTCGACACAGTCGATGAAGTGCAGCGCTTCGGTTTGCAACGCTTCGGTGTTGTCGAGTCGCGGCGCGTACATGTCGCCGAGGCGGTAGCTGACGAGCATCCGGTAAACGTCCTCCAGACCAGGCGTCACGCGAATGCCTTTGTCGTAGACCTTCAACTTCTCGCTCGGCTCGAGATCGTCGTAGAGGATCATCTTCTCACTGCCGCCGATCAACGTGTGACGAACTTTCACCGGCGTCAGCCAATTGACGTGGACGTGTGCGATCTGCGAACTGGTGAAGAACAGCGTGATGTACGCGACATTCTCCGGTTCGCCCGGAACGTGACTGATGCCCGTCGCAGCCACTGCGACCGGCTTCTCCGGCAACACGTAATCGATGATCGAAAGATCGTGAATCGCGAGGTCCCAGATCACGTTGACGTCGTGTTGAAACAGGCCGAGATTAACGCGCACCGCGTCGTAGTAATAGATCTGGCCCAACTGTCCTGACGAGATCAGCTCGCGAATCTTTCGCACGGCGTCGGTGTAAACAAAAGTATGGTCCACCAGCAGGGAAAGCTTGCGCGCCGCCGCTTCGTCGACCAGCGTGCGCGCCTGGTCTGAGGTCGACGCAAGCGGCTTTTCGACGAGCACGTGTTTGCCTGCCTGCAAAGCCGCGAGCGCAAGTTCGAAATGCGATGAGACAGGCGTTGCGATGACGACGGCGTCGATTTCGGGATCATTGATCAACTCGTGCGCGCGGGTGCACGTCTTCAACGCCGGATACTGCTTGTGCAACGGCGCCAGTCGTTCTTCGCGGAGGTCGCAGACGCGCGTAACGGCCGACCCCGGCGCGAGCATGAAATTTCGCACGAGGTTCGGCCCCCAGTAGCCGTAACCGATGACGCCGATTCTAATCATTTGCCTTTGATCCGTGGTCCCTCAGGTCGCCGATGACACGTGCCGGAACGCCTGCGACGATCGCAAAGCTCGGGACGTCGCGTGTAACCACCGCGCCCGCGCCGATCATCGCGCTTTCGCCAATCGTAACACCTGCGAGAATCGTCGCGTTGCTGCCGATGCTCGCGCGTTTCCGAACCACGGTCTTGACGACCTTCCAGTCAGCTTCCGTTTGGGGCGAACCGTCGTCGTTCACCGCGCGCGGATAGACGTCGTTCGTAAACATCACACCATGTCCGACAAAACATTCATCCTCGATCGTGACGCCTTCACAAATAAAACTATGCGACGAGATCTTGCAGCGCTCACCAATGCTCGCGTTCTTCTGAATCTCGACAAAAGCCCCGACTCTCGTCCCAGCGCCGATCGTACAGCCGTAGAGATTGACCAGGTCTGGCTGAAAAATTCGAGCGCCGGGACCGATGATTACGTCAGATGCTATCGGCATGAGTCATTCAGCGCTTTCGAGCAAACGCGCCAGCGCGTAGAGCATCCACGCCTGTGTCCAGCGCATGTAGGGTTTGCGAATCGTGTAGAACCGCCGGCGTTGATAATAGAAGAAGCCACGCTCGTCACGCAGATTTCGAATAGTCCAACGAGCAACGTTTTGGGCCATGTTTAGCGAACTCTCGTCGAGCTTCCGGCACTCGACGAGGGTAACAATCGCGCTCGCTGCGGCGTGCGCATCCGCGGGATAGGGATTGTCATCGTAGTATTTCGGCCACCCCTCCGCAAGAAAGAAATTGCTTGTCCAGTAACGATAACCGCGTTCGAGCGACGATTGAAACTCGTCGCCGCCCAGACACGCTTCGATGATTCGCTTCAGCGAAAACAGTATGTACGCCGTGTGAAAATTGTCGATCCACGACTGCGTCGGCGCTGTGCCGTAGGACCAGGAACCATCGTCGCGCTGGTGATTGACGACGAATCGAGCGGCGCGCATGGCGACATCGCATAGTTCACTTTCGTTCGTTAACCGTCCGACGCACGCCAGCACTTCCGCGGCAAGCAAACTGGCATTGAAGATCTGCGTGTTGTCGTTCGGTGTGTAGCTGAAACAGATCTCGTGCTGTGTGTCGACGGGTCTCGGTAGATCACGCAGGATAAAATCGCAGACGCTCCGAGCAATCTCTAAATCCTCGGCATCTTTGCTTTCTATAAACGCTCGCGCCGCGAACGCTGTGGGCACGATCGTGGGCGTGCCGCGTGGCGCGAAAAAGTTTCTGCTTTGCCAGTCGAAGTTGTAACCCCAGGCCGCACCGCTGTATCCCTCGAGTTTTAGTTCAAGTAAATCCGACATCAACCGGCACGCCTCGCCTCCGTGTCTGTTCAGCGTGGCCAACGCGAATAGCGCGATTCCTTTCGCGTTGCGTTGTGCGGGAACACGAATCAAAGTGCGTAGATCGACCGGCGATCGCTTAATTAACTGCGTCCAGGCCAAACGAGCGTTGCGTGAATTCGCGAATGGAGTGGCTTGAAAGACGGTGCTGTTCAGCGCGTCGAACGGATCGTGTCCTGCAAAGTCATGGTTGCGGCACCAGGTGAGGAGTTGATCGTAAGCAGTTTCAATGGTTAACAACTCTTTCGTCTTTTCTGGGCTTCGTTTGTGTGCCTTTTGTGGTTAGCTGTTAACCAACGTTTCAATTCTTCGCGGCGTTTCGACAAAGCTCTCGTGCCACAGCTCGAACATCAACAGCGTCCACAGCAACTTGCGATGGTTAGCGACGCCACGCTCGTGCTCGTCCTGCAACCGCGCAACGTACTCCGCGTTGAACACGCCCGCCCGCCGCAGGCGCTCGGGCGACAACAGATCTCGCGCCAGTGGACGCAGCTTGACCTTCAACCATTCCGCCACCGGCACGCCGAAACCTTTCTTCCCGCGACGCGTCACAAACGGCGGCAACAGCTCGCGCACCGCCTTTTTCAAAATGTATTTCGTCTTCAGCCGGCGCAGTTTGTAATGACACGGCAGCGACGCCGCAAACTCCGCGACTCGCGGATCCAGAAACGGCGCGCGCACTTCCAGCGACACCGCCATGCTCGCGCGATCGACTTTCGTCAAAATGTCTTCCGCGAGATACAAGCGCGTGTCGACGTCCTGCATTTGCGTGACGAGATCGTCGCTCTCGCATTCCGTCGCAAACTGCCGCGCCTGCGCGTAGATGTCGCCGTCGGTCGCACCAAGCACGTCGGGCGTTAACAACGCGAGCTGCTCTTCGGGAGTAAACGAACCGAACCACACGTGATGACGCGCAACGGCGTCGTACTTCGCACCGTTAACAAATCTCTGCGCTTTGTAGTCAAACGAGAGGTTCTTCGTCTTCACCGGTAACAGCCTCACAAGCGGCTCCACGACTCCGGCCCGCAGCAACGACGGCACATGCTTGTAAACCTGTGCCCAGCGGTGACCCGCGTACATCTGGTACCCGGCAAACAGCTCATCGCCGCCGTCTCCGCCGAGCGCCACCGTCACGTGTTTGCGCGTGAAGCGCGACAGCAGATACGTCGGCACGAGGGATGGATCGCTGAACGGTTCGTCCATCCACGCGCCAATCTCGCCAACGAGATTGGCAGCGAGATTCGCGCTCAAACGTTCTTCGTGATGGTCCGTGCCGAGAAACTTCGCCACCCCGCGCGCATACAACGACTCGTCAAACGAAGCCTCCGCAAACGAGATCGAAAAAGTTTTGACTGCTTCGGAGGATGCCTGGACCGCGAGCGCCGCCACCGTCGACGAATCGACGCCGCCGGAAAGCAGCACGCCGAGCGGCACGTCTGAAACGAGTCGCATGCGCACGGCGTCGGCCAGCAGCTCGCGCAATCGTTCGGCGGCTTCGTCTTCACTCGGCGCCGGGTCGGCAATCTTGTATCTCAAGCGCCAGTAGCATTCGACGTTGACGCGTCCGTTTTCGAGCGTCAGTTTGTGCGCCGCGGGCAGCTTGTTGATTCCCTGGTAAATCGACAACGGCGCGGGCACGTAGTCGAACGAAAGGTATTGACGCAGCGCCTGAAGATTGAGCGACGGTTTGACTGCGCGATGGGCCAGCAACACTTTCGGCTCCGACGCAAACAGCAATGTTTTGTCGAAGACGCCCCAGTAAAGCGGCTTCTCGCCAAATCGATCGCGCGCGATCAAGAGACGGCGTCGTTTGCTGTCCCACAACGCGAATGCAAACATGCCGTTCAGCTCGCGGACCATATCGTCGCCGTACTCTTCGTAAATATGCGGCAGCACTTCCGTGTCCGAAGCACTGCGAAACGCGTGTCCACGTTTTTCGAGGGCGGCGCGGAGCTCGCGGTAGTTGTATATCTCGCCGTTGAGCACGACGGCGATCGACTGGTCTTCGTTGAAAGCGGGTTGTTCGCCGGTGAGGAGATCGATGATGGCCAGGCGTCGCATGCCGAGGGCGGCGCCGGTCGTGGCGTAAAGCCCTTCCGAATCAGGTCCGCGATGGACCATCCGCTCGCACATCGCGTGCAGCAGATCGCGCGCGCCGTCAGGCGGCGGCGTCTGTGAATCGAGATTGGCCCAACCGGTAATTCCGCACATGTTAGTTGTCTTTTTTGAACCCGAGCCGTTCGCGGACAGCGTAGATCGCTTTCGCCTGCGACTCGTGATACGTGCGCACAAGCATCTCGGCGAGCAAACCCATCAGCAGGAACTGCACGCCGACGGCAAACATTACGATCGCGAGTATCGGCAGCGGCGTCTGCACGAAGTCGGCTTTGTGAATGATCTTGAGAAACAGGGCGTACAGCCCGGCGAGCAACGAAATCGCGAACGCCAGCATGCCGCACATGCCAAACACGTAGATCGGTTTCGTTTGGTACGAGGCCATGAACTTGATCGTCATCAGGTCGAAGACGACTTTCATCGTTCGCGACAGGCCGTATTTTGATTTGCCCATCGTGCGCGCGTGGTGTTTGACAGGAATTTCCGTGACGCGCGCGCCGGCCCACGAAGCATAGATCGGGATGAACCGGTGCATCTCGCCGTACAATCGCACGTCCTGCAACGACTCGCGCCGGTACGCCTTCAACGAACAGCCGTAGTCGTGCAGCGGCACGCCGCCGATCCACGAGATCAAACGGTTTGCGAGCATCGACGGGATCTTGCGCGTGATCATCTTGTCCTGGCGGTTCTTGCGCCAGCCGGAGACGACGTCGTAACCCTCGTCGAGCTTTTGAAGCAGACGCTGGATGTCAGCCGGATCGTTTTGCAGGTCGGCGTCCATCGGAATCAGGACTTTGCCGCTTGCAGCGTCGATGCCGGCGGCCATCGCCGCCGTTTGACCGTAGTTTCGGCGCAACGCCACGACACGCACCCGCGGATCGAGTTCCGCAATTTGACGCAGGATCTTCAGACTCTCGTCAGTCGAACCATCGTCGACGTAGACGATCTCCGCGGAGCGATCGAGGGCTTTCAACGCTTCGTCGAGTTTCGCGTGCAGCGGCATGAGGTTCGGTTCCTCGTTGTAAACCGGCAGGAAGATCGACACCTCGGGCGCGTTGCTTTCGAAACTCGTGCTCTCGAGCTCTCGCGATATCTTCTGTTCGTCCAGAATTTTCATCCGCGGTTATTCTAGGACAGATTGCGTCTGAACCACTCTATAAACTTGCGAATGCCTTCTTCAATCTGTGTTGACGGGTTGTAGCCGAGCAGCTTTCGCGCCCGTGTGATGTCGGCATAGGTCTGCGGCACGTCGCCGGGTTGCGGCGGCTGGCGATCGATGAGGGCGTGGGCGTCGAGCTCCCTTTCGAGGAGCGCGATGAGTTCGCGAAGTTCGACCGTGCGCGACTCGCCGAGGTTGATCACTTCGTAGTCACTCTTGTCGTAATCGATCGCCGCGACGACGCCGTCGATGATGTCGTCGACGTACGTGTAATCGCGGCGCGTGGTGCCGTCGCCGAAAACTGGGATTGGTTTGCCTTCGCTGATCAGCCGCGCAAACTTGTGAATCGCGAGATCAGGTCGCTGGCGTGGTCCATACACGGTGAAAAACCGCAGGCAGATGCAGCGAATGCCGTAGAGATGCGAGTAGGTGTGGCAGAGCAGTTCGCCGGCGCCTTTGGTGGCGGCGTACGGCGAGATTGGTTGGCGAATCGGATCGTCCTCGCTGAACGGCACCTTTGCGTTGATTCCGTAAACCGAAGAGGACGAGCCGAAGACAAACTGCTTAATGTCGTGTTGCCGTGCGAGCTCGAGCAAATTCAGTGTGCCAGTGACGTTGGTTTCGTTGTAGAGCTGCGGTTGCGTAAGCGACGGGCGGACGCCCGCGCGCGCGGCGAGATGAACGATGCAATCGAAGTGGTTGTTTGCGAGCGCCTGGTCCAGTGCTTTTTGATCGCGAATGTCGGCCTCGATGAGTTGGTAACGCGGATCTTCGAGATGCGTGCCGATGTTGGCGCGCTTGATTTGCGGATCGTAAAAGTCGTTGAAGTCGTCGACGACGGTGACGTGTTCGACGTTGGTGGCGAGTAGTCGATCGACGAGATGCGAGCCGATGAAACCCGCGCCGCCAGTTACCAGAATCCGTTTCATCCGTTTAATCCGTGCTTGCGTTTCGTCCATGCACTACTTAGTCGCGTAAATCCACAAGTGCCATCCCCAACGCGAGGCTAATCGCGCCTCGACGGACCGCGGCAGTATCGCACCTGCGATCGGGAGCCAACGTTTATTCAGAAAATGCGTTCGTAGTTTTACTTGCGAGAAGTCTCTGAACAACTCACGCGCTTCTGCACGTGAATAAACTCTCGCCAACGGGTTACCGGCGCCGTCAGTGTTCTGACTCAGAAACTCCTCCGAACCGAGATACGCTGAATCCGATCGCAACCGTCGCGCATGTTCTTTTAAGGAATCTTCAGGTTCGCCCGTCAGCAGGCGCACTAGTTTTACTCCGGGTTTCCAGCGGAGCAGATGAACACCCGCGCGGCGCAAGATTGAAATGTTCACGCGATAGTTATACGAGTCGCGATGATAGAGCATGATGACGCTCCGCCCGCCTGGGCGCAGTACGCGATGAATTTCGCGAATCGCGCCGGCCGTGTCGGGCGTGTGATGCAGCACGCCGTGCGAATACACGAGGTCGAAGGTGTCGTCGGCAAAGTCGAGGGCCTCCGCGTCCGCAACGCGAAAATTGCCCGGTAAATTGAACAGTTCGAACCGGCGGCGCGCGAGATTTACGGCCGCTTCCGTAAGATCGACGCCAGTGTAATCAGCGCCTGCTTTCGCGAATTGAGCGCCGTCCGTGCCGAGTCCGCAACCGATTTCGAGCACGCGGAGGTTTTTAGTTTTATCGAAGCCGGCGGCTGCCGGGATGTGCCACTCTTTCTCGTAACGATGTTGTTCGACGAGTTCGTAGAACAGGCGCGAGCCGGGTTGCGCGTCGGCAAACTTGGTCCCGCAGGGATGGCTCTGCCAAAAGTCATGCACACGAGCTTTGAGTTGGGCATTGGAGTCTGACATTGCGAAGCGCAGGGAAGGATAACAGTCGCGCAAGCTGTGGGACAAAGGAAGGTGTTCAGGGTTATGTGAACGATTCTGTTAACCCGTGATTCGGTCGACTCCGCTGTCTTGCGCCTCAGGCCAGCCTTGCTGGGCGAACTGCCATGAGGCGCAAGAGCGAAGGTCGTTGGGGTGAGGTTCCCAAATCCGGCTACGGGACACCCACCTATCCCACCAGTCGATTTTGCCCCCTCTCTCAACTGGGCCGGATCAAACGCCTAACGAGAACATCTCGCTTCTTGCCATTCTTCAGAGTTACTCATAAAATCTCGCAACCCGTGAACAGCAGCGGCGTTTGACGACGCGCGAACTATACTCACGCGGCGACCTCAAGTCCTTAAAGCAAAATCAAATAATTATTAGCTCATTCTCAACGAAGAATGCCTCATCACAACTCTCACTTCTACGAATTTGGTCCTTACCGACTCGACGTGGGCCAACGCGTCCTCACGCGCACTGGCGAAGCTATCTCGCTGACGCCGAAAGCTACCGAAATTCTGACGCTGCTCGTCGCAAATGCCGGGCAACTGGTTGCGAAGGATGAACTGCTGAAGCAGGTGTGGCCCGATACGTTTGTCGAGGAGTCGAACCTGACGCAGAACATCTTTCTGCTGCGGCGCGTGTTGGGAGACGAGCGTCCGTCGCCGCGGTATATCGAGACGGTGGTGCGGCGTGGTTATCGATTTGTTGCGCACGTCAGAGTGATCGGTGCGCCGCAGCCGAGAGATTCGTTCGATTCCGGGGATGCGTTCGATCCGCGTCGTTCTGGAGATCTTCGTGGCTCAAGTCGGGGTCGTCTCGGCGGCGGTGCGGGTCGTGGCGGGGGTCGGGGTCGTAGCGGCGGTCCCGCTCGTGGGGGCGATCCTGTTCGTGGTGGCGGTCCGGGTCGTGGCGGCGATCCTGTTCGTGGCGGCGATCCTGTTCGTGGCGGCGATCCTGCTCGTGGCGACGGTCCTGCTCGTAGGGGCGATCCTGCTCGTGGCGCAGGTCCGGGTCGTGGTGGCGGTCCGAGTGGTGGTGGCGCTCCGGGTCGTGGCGCAGGTCCGGGTCGTGGTGGCGGTCATCGACATTCGCGACGTGGAAAAGCCGGCACAGATTCACGCGATCGGGGTGCTTCGGGCGGGTCGGAATTGACAGGTTCTGGCTTGAGTCCTGATCTCGGTGCTGATGACGGTGCTGGTTACGCGGGCTATGGTGCAGGGTACAGTGCCGATTACGGTGCGGGTTATGCCGGCTCCGGATACGGTGATGCTGGTTATGCTGGGTCCGGTTACGGTGTTGGTTATGCAGGGTCGGGTTACGGTGCTGGTTATAGTTATGGCCCGCAATATGGTGACGGGGGCGACGCTTCAGAACCGCCGACTGTGGCAGTTCTCCCATTTCTCAACGCCACGGGCAATGACGACCTCGAGTATCTTGCGGATGGTCTAACCGATAACCTCGTCAACAATCTCTCCCGTGTCTCGAACCTGCGCGTCATGTCGCGCAGTGCCGTGTTTCGCTACAAAGCGAAGAAACTGCTCGACTCCCGCGGTATTGGGCGAGAACTCGGTGTCGGTGTCGTGCTCGTGGGCAAGCTGACCGCGAGCGTGGAAGGCGTGGGCTTCGGCATTAGCGTCGAACTGGTTGAAGTGGGAAGCGGGTGGCAACTGTGGGGCGACAGCTTCGACTGCCAGCTCAAAGACATTCTCGAAATTCAGGACCTCATCACCCGTCAACTACTCACCGCCCTGAAACTAAACCTGTCGGGTGACGAAGAGAAGCGCATCACAGCCCGTTACACCGAAAGCGCCGAAGCCTATCAAACCTATCTCGAAGCCCGTTACCACTGGAGCAAATACACCCGCCAGGGCATCGAGAAAGCCATCACCCACTTCCGCCACGCCATCGAACTCGACCCCAACTACGCCTTGGCTTATGACGGTATCATTGATTGTTACTTGCGGCTCACAACTAATTATTTACCACCTGAAGAGCATGTGTCTGCATGGACGTTTCCGAAATCGAAAGCGCCCCAAGTGTCCCACGCTGAACCTGTCAGGAACGGAACCGCCAAAGAAATCCAAGCCACCGAAGACATGGATGAACGCGTTAAAGTGCGATTTGAATGGGATTGGAAGGTTGCTGAACGTGAACTCCACCGTGCACAAGAACTCCGCTCTGGGTTGCCGGCTGCCCATCAATGGTATGCGGCGTACCGCCTGGCCAAAGATCTTTTCGAACAATCTTCAGGTATTGTTGAAAACAGAGAGCCACTTGATAAGCGAAAACTACCAATCCAGATAATATGTGGAGAGCCATCCGCAGCAGAGCAACTTCAAGTACTCTGTGCAGTCGCTCGGGGGCAGATTGCAGTGTGCAATTATGAGGCGGCGGAACTAATCCTGCAACCCTTTTGTCCTAAAAACGGATGGCCCAAACTTAGTTTATTAACAACACCTGCAGCTGCTGATCTTCTCTTCACGCTTGGTACCCTAACTGCAAGCGTCGCGACCACAAAACAAACAACTAACAGTTACAGGCGCGCCGCCGAATTATTGAACGGGGCAATTGCTCTATTTGAGCACCTCGACCTAAAGAGTCGTTCGGTTGAGGCTCGAGCCGAGTTGGCACGTTGCTACTACCGACAGGGCCTCTTTGATATTGCGCGCGAAACGTTGTTAGCCGCGTTAAGTGACCTGCCAAATGATCAATTGGAAATTAGATGCCGGTGCCTAATTTACTGTGGCATGCTTGAACGCGACGCCGGTAGGGTGAGAGAGGCAATTGATAGGTTAAGGGAAGCGGCAGTAGTCATGGCACCAGTGGGGCCGTTGGTAAGCGTTCGTTACCATTTAGAGGTAGCTGGCACCCTTAGAGATCTGGCGCTGTCTGAAGATCAAGAGAAGCATAACTCCGAGGCACAACTTCATTATCGAATGGCGCTATATGAGTCGGAAGCGATTGGGGATCATCGCACGACCGCCACGGTTGAAAACAATTTCGGGTTGTTCCTATTAAATCTAAAAGCATGGGAAGAAGCGGAAAAGCACCTATTGGGTGCGCGAACGCTTTTCGAAGCACTATCAGACAAGTTTCGGGGCGCTCAGGTAAACGAAACCGTGACGCGTCTCTATATTGCTACAAAACAGTATTTACGGGCGGAAACGGCAATCGAAGATAGTATTCAAACGCTCGAATCAACAGACAGTGAAGCTATTTTGTGCGAAACGCTGACCACCGGCGGCATTGTCGCCAGTCGATTGGGAAACAATCGCGAGGCGAAAAATCGATTTGAGGCAGCTTACAAGGTGGCGGAACGCTGTGGCGATCGGGAGGGTGGACGACGCGCGTTAGTAAGTTTGTTCGAGGAAATGAGAGATTACTTGAACGATCAGGAGTTAGGGGAACTGTCGAATAGGCTTACGAGATTACAATCTGTCATTGAAACTAGTGTACTTGGTGATCGAGTTGAACTAACAATTGCGCAGATCGGAGCGATCATACATTGAAACAGATCTTGACGCTGGTGCGGACTGATTACGTAATGTAGGGCTTCGGGCGAGAATGACGTGGCCTCTTCGTCGCGCTCGGTCAGAGGCGCTTGCGCGTGAGGGCGAGAGGGACTTTTGGTTCCTCTCGCCCTGCTCAACTTGGTGGGTTGTTTCGTCGTTCCTAACGGTTGTCTGAGTCTGGGCTATAAGAGACTTCTTGGGCCGGGCGCTTACCGCCACAGGCTCCATCCGGCACGGGTTTCCAAGGAGCTAAGAGCTTTATAAAAGCTCGGTTGGAAAGATGAAGCCTGACAGCGGTTCCTTTGCCCGTGAAACGAGCGATTCGCAAAACCTAACAGTGAGATAGATTTCCGATGTCATTTCAAGTCTCCTGACCTATGAGCCACTTTGGTATGGGCTTTGCCAGTTAAGTGGCTGCGTGGTCTTGAAGCTGCTATTGCCGGGCAGCGTGACCGATATTTGAAAAACCAGCACGCAATTTGACCGGTCGCCGGTCAAACTAGAGCAGTGCGCCGCTTTCGAGCAACATACGGATCAAACCAGACAGGGTGCTTTCCAAGTTGAATCGCGCGGAATCCAGATTCGAAACGGTGCTTTGAGGTGCAATACCAGCACTGCGGGTTCCACCGATGTTACCAGCGGCGCGGGTTCCGCCGATATTACCAGCACTGCGAGTTCCACCGATGTTACCGGTCGTTCGTAACCCCCCGATGTTGCCGGCGGAAACGGTTGAAGAAACCATCAGTGTAACGGTGAGAGCAAGAACAACGGGCCTAAGTATTCTCATCTTAGTTCTCCTAGTGAACGGTACGTTACTGGATTGGCTGGCTTCCGAAGTTCCATGGCCGTGTTGCGCGAGACCAGCCTATAATTATCAATGCCGTAAGTGACCTCAGATTAGTCAAAATTTGTGCCACAGACCGCTGCGCAATCGTAAGTCTCTTGCTTGGCAAGGTTAGAGCACAACCGTTGATCTATTGCATAGGATTAGAGTTTGTAATATGAATACTAGGTACACACCAGCGGTCACTGAAATCCGCTAATGAACCAACGTTCCATTAGTGTTTTAGCGGCTCGCTATGTCTTTCTCATCGGCTGTATATTGCTGTTTCACTGCATACTTAATATCCATGCCGCTGATATACGCACCATTGAGCCATAATCTAGCAAACGAAAACTAACTAATGACCAGTTTGGCAATGGACTACAACTCTGTGCCTCACCTTGCTGAAAGCGACCAAGTAGAAGCATGTTGCGCAACGGCTCGCCAAAGGCTTGAAGTTGGAGACTACGACGGCGGAGTCAGAGTGTTATCCCGATGGTGGCGCCTAGGTAGCTGGCCACAACATTCTCGTCTAACGACGCAAGCTTCCGCCGAACTACTCTTGATGGCCGGAATCTTGAGTGGATTGATAGCTAGCACCAAGCAACTGCCCGGCGGTCAGAGACCTGCTGAAGGGTTACTAAATGGATCTATAGCTCTATTCGAACAAATGCAGCAGACGGCACGTGCGTCGGAAGCTAGGATAGAGTTGGCTTGTTGCTATTTTTGGCAAGGGCTGTTTGACCTCGCACGCGATGTGTTGCGTTCCTCTCTTGGTGTACTAACGGAGGAGCAGGCGGAATCGCGAAGTGTAGCGTTAATCCGCTTGGCGCTTGTGGAACATCATGCGGGGAGGTTGCACGATGCCCTTCAACTGCTTGATCAGGCTTCGTCATTGGTTAAATGGGAGCGGCCTTGGATCAAGGGTCGCTTTCACCTTGAACTCGCAACAACACTGAAGGATTTGGGGCTGGCGGAAGGTCAAGCTCAACATTTCCAAGGTTCCCTAACGAATTATGAACAAGCGCTAATGGAGTTCGAAGGCCTTGGGAATCGGCGCTACATCGCAATAGTCGAGAACAACCTCGGGTACTTGCTTTTGACATTGCGACGGTTTGATGACGCTCAAATTCATTTGAAGCGTGCGATTAACCTTTTTGAAGAATTCGGCGACCAAGTTCGAGGCGCCCAAGTAGAGGAGACGATTGCACAACTCCACATTGCCAATTCGCAATATGACCGGGCTCATACGGCCATTAAATCTGCACTTATTACGCTTGAAGGCAGCAGTGAAGACGCGTTGTTGGCGGAGGCGTTGACGACGCAGGGGTTGGTTTTGTGCCGCCTCGACCATAAGCAGGAGGCCAAGCCCATCATCGAACGCGCACGCCGCGTTGCCGAAAGGTGTGGCGACCGCGAGAGTGCCGGACGCGCGCTACTGATCCTTATCGAAGAGATGTGTGAGCAGTTGCCGGATGATGAAAGGCGGGAAATCGGCGCCCAGGCGAACCAACTACTCGCCAACTCCCAGCAACAAGCCACGCGGGAACGGCTGAAGAAGTGTCTTGAAATGATTGCCGAGGCGCACACCCGCCACGTCGCCCAGCGCGAACAGGAGATCCACGCCCAGAAAATGTCCGCTCTTGGCGAACTCTCCTTCGGCGTCGCCCATAACGTAAACAACACCCTCACCGGCATCCTCGGACGCGCCCAACTTATCCTGCGCAACAGCAACGATCCCGGAAAAGTCGAAGCGGGCCTTGAACTCATCATCAAGAGCGCCGAAGATGGCGCCCACATCATCCGCCGCATCCAGGACTTTGCGCGCCAGCGCCCGAGCCGCGAATTCGAAACGATTTCCGTCGCTGAACTGCTCAAGGACGCCTGCGAAATGACCCGCCCGCGCTGGGAGTCGCGCTCGGAATTCGCACCGATACGCTTCGCGCTTCACGCCGACTGCCAGGCGTTCGTAAAAGGCGATCCGGTGGAACTTCGCGAGGTGCTCGTCAACATGATCTACAACGCGGTCGACGCGATGCCTTCGGGCGGCGAAGTGCGCGTCTCCACCCAGGAGACCCGCGATCGCGTCGTGCTCTGCATCACGGATACCGGCACCGGCATGACCCCCGAAGTCAAGCAGCGGCTGTTCGATCCGTTCTTCACGACGAAAGGCAAAGCCGGAACCGGCATGGGCCTCGCCGTCAGCTTCGGTATCATCCGCCGGCACGAGGGGTCGATCGAGGTGGATAGCGAACCCGGGCGCGGTACGACTTTCAAGATCTCGCTGCCGAACGTCACTCCGACCGTAACCAGCTCGGAGCACAACGTCGTCACCGCCGGATCCGCCAATCACGAAGACAAGATGCGCGTGCTCGTCGTCGACGATGAAACTCACGTCCGCGAAGTGTTGATCGAAGCGCTCGAAGCCGAAGGTTGCGAGGTCATCTCGGCGCCGAGCGGCGAAGTCGCGCTGGCGTTGTTTGATCAGTACGAAGGCAAGTTTGATGCGGTGTTTACTGACATCGGCATGCCGGAAATGAGCGGGTGGGAGCTGGTGACTGAAATCCGCGAACGCTCGAAGACGATGCCGCTGGCTATCGTCAGCGGTTGGGCTGACGCGATCAGTGTTCAGACCAGGAACGCCGTCAATGCCGACTGGGTAATCGCGAAGCCTTTCGACATCAACAAGATCTCGAACATCGCGCAGGAGATCTCGCAGCGGAAAACGGCGGTGGTGGTTTAGTTACCTGGGCTGATTGTTCGAGACACGGATCTTCAGACAAGACACGGCTTTCAAGAGAACACGGATTTTTCACCTGAAATGACGGCGGTCACGCGCTGACGCTGAGTTCGTGGCGCTCGAGCTTCAGATACAGACCACGACGCGTGAGGCCCAGTTCGCGGGCGGCCCGCGAGATGTTGCCGCCATGACGGCGCAGAGCGTCAGCAATCATGCGGCGCTCGACCTCCGCCAACGCCTCCGCCAGCGTTCCGGTACTTTGCAGATTTGACGAAGACGGCATCGCCGCGATCGACGCTGCTGAAGGTGCTGTCGGCGATGAGGTGCGTTTCAATTCAGGCGAAAGCTGCTCGGGAGTAATTATCGCGCCATCTTCAGCCCGCGCAACCGTGCGCTGAATCTCGTTGCACAACTGCCGCACGTTGCCCGGCCAGTCGCTCACCATCAAAAGGTCCACAGCCTGCGGCGTAATCTGTATGTCCTTGCGCCCAAACTTCGCCGAATAGTGATTGACGTAGTAGTTGACGATGGTCGGTATCTCTGACCGGCGCTCACGCAGCGGCGGCACACGCAGGCGAATCACGTTGAGCCGATAATAAAGGTCTTCGCGAAAACGACCCTGGGCCACCATCTCTTCGAGGTCCGTGTTGGTTGCGGCGATGATACGGACGTCAACCTTGCTGGGCCGTTGCTCGCCCAGCGGCTGAATCTCGCCTTCCTGGAGGAAGCGCAAAAGCTTGGGCTGTACGTCGAGCGGCAGATCGCCGACCTCGTCAAGGAACAACGTCCCGCCGGCCGCCGTGCGAATTACGCCCTGCGAATCAGACACCGCGCCCGTAAACGCGCCCCGCCGGTAACCAAACAAGTAGCCTTCCGACAACTCCTTCGGCACGGCAGTGCAGTTGAACGGCACAAACACCTTCGCGCGTCGCGACGAAATCGCGTGAATCGCACGTGCCACCAACTCCTTGCCCGTCCCTGATTCGCCCGTCACGAGTACCGTCACATCAGAGGAACGAATCTTGTGGACCTCTTCCACGAGCTGCGTCATCGCCGGGCTCGAATGGATAAACCCCGGCATCAAACTCGTGCCCGCCAGCTCATCCGCATTCTCATGACCGCCACTCTTATTCGCGCCGGCCCGCAACGCACAAACATCCATGCCCAACTCTACGACGCGCAACAGCGGCTCGAGCGCGATGCCTTTCGGCAACGTCGAATGGCTGCGAGGCGCGAGGTACATCAGGGCGCCGGGAGCGTTGGACGACCTAAGCAGGATCAACTCGACGTCGTGTTTTCGCGAATACTTCTGCCGGTCAGCTTCGTCGTGCAGGTCGTTAAGTTCACCCGCGATCTTCAAGCTGTCAGGCGGTGTGCAACCCATCGCGACGACCACGCGCGGTTCCTGATGTTCGCCGCGCTCGGTGATGATCACGCGCTGCGCACCAGTCTCCTGACGCATAACAGCCGCCAGCTCGCGCAACAACAGCTCACGCGACGCGACAGCTTCCGCCAAACGCAGCGTCAACAGTTGCGTCAGTGCGGAATGCTCCTGCGAACGTTCCGGAGTCGCGCGCGCGAGAACTTTCAACTCTTCTTCCGCCCGCGCAAGGTCGATACTCGCGCCCAACTCGCGGAACGTGTTCAAGGCGCGACTCAGATGTTCGCCGGCGCGCTCCGGCAGGATCATGGTGTACGCGCGGCCCAGCTCGAGATGCGCCCGCGCGGCACGATAGCGATCGCCCAACATGTCGAAGATCGAAACGCTGCTGCCGAAGTGTTGCGCGGCGGCGGCGGCATCACCCTGGGCCATGTTCAGCATGCCGCTGAGTCGATGCGACTCGCCCGTGAAACCGAGATCAGTCGCCGAGTCGGTTGTCGCTTCGTTCACGTGCTGCAATTCCGCGGCGCACTCATCAAACTTGCCTGTCAGGAGATGCGCTTCCGCGGCAATCAGCCACGATTCGCAGATCGCCTGGCGGTCGCCAATCTGTTCGGCCAGCGCGAGTGCTTCTTTCGCTTTGGCCAACGCAGTCTCCGGATCTTCTCTTGCAACACAGCAGCGGCCGAGTGTTCGCAACGCCTGGCCCGCATACCACTTGTTTCCGTTTTCAGTCGCGAGGGCGACGGCTTGCGTCAGGTACTCTTTCGCCGTGTCGAGATCGCCACGCAGCATGTGCAACTCACCGAGCGAATCCAGGATCATCGGCACCTTCGCGCCACGCTCGTCGACTTCTTTCGCCAACGAAAGCGCCCGCTCCAGTGCTTCCTGTGCGCGGTCCCATTGCCCGATAAGAATTAGATTGATGCCGAGATTGTTATAACCGTCGGCGGCGTTTGTTTTGTGGTCCGTCCGCTCGTAATAGGTGATTGCCTTCTTGAGGTGATCGATGCCTTCCTGCGGACGCTTCAGAAACCAACAAGCGCCAGCCATGTTCGCGTAAGTGCGGCCCAGGAGGTGGGCGGCCGGACGATCGCCGATCAGCTTCAACGCCTGTTCGAGATTTTCAAGGCCTGACTCGTAATTGCCCTCGTGAATGTCCGCGACGCCGACGCCGAAGTAAGCATCGGCCAGCCCGCGCCACTCGCCACTCTGGCGGAAACTCTCTAAAGCCCGCTGCGCAAAGTCGCGCGCAATCGGATACTCACTGATGCTGCGATAGGTTCGCGACAACGCGCCGTAGATTGGACCAAGGTTCGCGGCCCCACTCTCCGCATACTCGCGCAAGGTGGCCTGCAACATCGCGATCGCTTTCGGATGATCGCCGTTGTAGTTGTAACCGAGTCCGATCTGGACGCGCAGATAGCTAATGGTCTGCGGATCGAGTTTCGCGCGCGATTCAGGCGACTCGTACATCGATACGGCCGCGAGTGAATCGCGATAATGGCCCTGCTGTTCGAGCGCAGTCGAGAGCGCACACCGCGCCAGCGCCAGCACCGAAGGAAAATTTCGCGCGTTGGAGATCAGTATTGCGAGGCGTTGCTTGGCTTCGGTAGAGAGGCCCTGGTCCAGCAGTGAGCGAATCTCATCAAGTTCACGAAGCAGCGACTCGTTGGACGGCCTGGGACGCGAGCGAATTCGCACACGCGCATCGGCAAGATCGACCACACCTCGCTCATTAAGGGGCTTTTGCTGGTCGCGGCCTGGGGGCCCGTGACCCACACGTTTATCCATTTAGTACCTATAAAAGATCAATGAAGCGGACTTTTCAACGCGTTTTGTTTGATGGGAGGGAACCGTTTCAAATCTGCTTTTTGACTACGGTAGCCGCAAACGTGTTTATCGGTGCTGAATTTAACACAAGCATCGACAGGCGTACAGGTATTCATGCAAGTTTTTTAAAGAGTGGACGTTTGGGACACCCCACCAACCGCGTCAATAACCTTCTCAAAATACATAGTTTACAAGCCGTGCGCCGCGAGGCGCGTCGCCTTGACACCCCAAAAGTCGGTCGCTATCATTCCCGTTTCCGTTTTCAGCACGGAACTTCGCCTAGCGTTATGTTTGAGTCGCTCTCGGATAAATTAAAGCGCACTTTAAAGAATCTTCGAGGCGAAGGCGTGTTGACAAAGGAGCACGTCGACGCCGCGCTGAGAGAGATCCGGCTTGCGCTGCTGGAAGCGGACGTCAACTATAAAGTCGCCAAAGATTTTATAGCTTCTGTCCAACAGAAGGCCGAAGGCCAGCAGGTCTGGCAGGAACTCAAGCCTTCAGAACAAGTCGTAAAGATTGTTTTCGACGAGCTGGTTGAACTACTCGGCGGCCAATCTTCGCGGCTCGTTTTTACGAAACAACTGCCAAATACGGTGATGGTGGTTGGCCTGCAAGGCTCGGGCAAAACAACTTCTACCGGAAAGATTGCGCGGTGGCTCGCAAAGAACCAGGAGCGCAAACCGCTGCTGCTTTCCGTCGACGTTTACCGGCCCGCCGCGCGCGAACAGTTGAAAGTCATCGCGAAGGCGACCGGCCAGCAGATCTTTGAATATCCGGAAAGCAACGACCCGCTGACGCTCGTCCGCGAAGCGCAAAGACACGCACAACAAACCGGGTTCGACACGCTGCTCATCGACACTGCCGGACGGCTGCACATCGACGATGAGCTGATGGAAGAATTGGTTCAGATCAAAAACGAAACGCGTCCCGTCGAAATACTTTTCGTCGCCGACGCGATGACGGGTCAGGACGCTGTTCGCTCGGCGGAAGAGTTTCATCGCCGGGTCGGAATTACGGGCGTGATCCTGACGAAGATGGACGGCGACGCACGCGGAGGCGCCGCGCTCTCGATCAAACAAGTAACCGGGCAACCGGTGAAGTTTGTCGGCGTCGGCGAGCGCTACGACGCGCTCGAGCCGTTTTATCCGGATCGAGTCGCGCAGCGAATTCTCGGCATGGGCGACGTTTTGTCGCTCATCGAAGAAGTTCAGGCGAAGGTCGATCAGGACGAGGCGGAGGAGCAGCTCAAGAAGCTGCAGAAGAACGAGTTCACGTTAGACGATTTTCGTTCGCAGTTGCGCCAGGTCAAGAAGCTCGGCTCGTTTTCAAAAATCATGAAGTTGTTGCCCGACCAGCTTCTCGGCGGCATGGGCATGCCGCAGTTGAACGAAGAGCAGTCGGCGATGATGGAGAAAGAGCTGAAGCGGACTGAAGCGATCATCGACTCGATGACGTGGGAAGAGCGCAACGATCATCGGATCCTGAACGCGAACCGCCGGCGACGCATCGCGCGTGGTTCCGGAACGAACGTAGCCGCTGTCAATCAACTCATCAAGCAGTACGTGGAGATGCGACAGATGATGCGCCAACTGTCCAGTTCCGGACTGTTCGGCGGCGGTGGCTTGAAAAGCAAAATGCTGCGAAAGATGACCGGTATGCCCGACATGGCCGGGTTTTCCGGTGACGACGGCGAGCTGCCGCAACTGCCGTCCGGCCCGTTCGGACAAGCGAGTCCCGCGGGACCGTCGAAAAAGAAGCATAAGAAGAAACGTAAGAAACGAAGAAGATAAGTCCGTGTTTCACCGCGGATGAAGGAGGAGCGATTTGTTAGCGATCAAATTAATGCGCACCGGGGCCAAGAAGAGTCCCTCGTACCGCGTCGTCGTCAAAGAGAAACAGTCGAAACGCGACGGGGCTTACCTGGAAAACCTGGGCACTTACAACCCGACCAGAAACCCCGCCGAGATCAAACTCGACCTGACTCGCGTGAACTACTGGCTCGAAAAAGGTGCGCAACCCACTGACACGGTGACCCGGCTAATCAAAGCCAGCACCAAAGCTCAAGCAGCCGCAGCGGCCGGCGTACAGGAAGGTCACGGCTGAGACTCGGCAGTAGTCTTCTTTTACTAAAAGCATGCGCGACGCCATTGAAATGATTGTCAAAGCGTTGGTCGACGAGGCCGACAATGTCGACATTCGCGAAGTGGACCAGAAGAACGGCACGACGTTGATCGAGGTGCGCGTCGCGCCGAACGACGTCGGCAAGATCATCGGGAAACAGGGTAAGACGATACGCGCCCTGCGATCGCTGGCGAAGATAGCAGGTACGAAAAAGAACCGGCGCTATCTCCTCGAAATCGTGGAGTGAACGAGATGCCGGAACCCGGCTCGGATCTGGTTTTAATCGCGCGAGCCGTGCGGACCCACGGGTTGAAAGGTGAGGTAGTAGCGGAACTCCTGACCGACTTTCCGGAGCGGTTTGAACACCTCGACGAAGTCGTCGTCGTTTCGCCAGACGGCGAACGGAGACCCGGAAAGATCGAGGATTTCTGGTTTCAAAAAGACCGCGTTGTTTTGAAGTTGAGCGGTTACGACGACGTCGACGCCGCGCGAGGATTGATCGGATACGAATTTGCCGTTCCCGACTCCGATCGCGTCCAACTAGAGCAGGACGAGTTTTACGACTGGGAACTTGAAGGATGCACCGTTAAAGTCGGGGACGAGAGTATCGGGCAGGTCCGCTCGGTGATGAAAACGGGTGGCGCCGAGATACTCGTAGTTTCGGACGGAAGCGGAAAAGAAACGTTGGTGCCCCTGGCCTCTGACATTGTTTTAGAGATCGACCCGGCAGCAAAAACGATCCTCGTCGATCCGCCAGAGGGACTTTTAGATCTTTGAGATGTTGCGCTTCGATGTCATCACGATCTTTCCCGAGTTCTTTCGCGAAGCGATCGACTGCGGGATCGTGAGACGAGCGCGTAACGCCGGAATCGTCGACATTCACGCGCACGACCTGCGACAGTGGACCACCGACAAGCATCACGTGGTGGACGATCGTCCATTCGGCGGCGGCGACGGGATGATCCTGAAGCCGGAGCCGATCTTCACGGCAGTGGAAGCGCTGACCGGCGTCGCTCGCAAAGAGGATTTCACGCCGGAGATTCGCGTCGTTTTGTTGTCGGCACAGGGACGAACGTTTTCGCAGTCGCTGGCGCACGACTTCGCCAGAGACGCGACGCGCATCGTGCTGATTTGCGGGCGTTACGAAGGGGTCGACGAGCGAGTCTCAGACGCGTTGGCCACCGACGAGATCTCGATCGGCGATTATGTTTTGTCCGGTGGTGAGCCGGCGGCGATGGTCGTCGTCGACGCCGTTGTCCGGTTGTTGCCGGGAGCGTTGGGCAGTGAGACGTCGGCTGTGTTTGAATCGTTTTCGGAAGGGCTGTTGGACCATCCGCAGTACACGCGGCCGCCGGAATTTAGAGGCATGAAAGTGCCGGACGTTTTGTTGAGCGGCAATCATGCGGAGATTGAGCGCTGGCGCAAGGAAGCGGCGGTCGCGAAAACGCGGCGTAATCGTCCTGATTTATTGCAATAATAAGGAGCATTGAGAAATGAACCGTTTGGATAACATTGAGAATAGCCAGTTGCGGAATAACATTCCGAAGTTTCAGCCGGGCGATACGGTCCGCGTCCACGTGCGCATCAAGGAATCCGAGACGAAGGAAAGATTGCAGGCGTTTGAAGGCGTCGTGATTGCTCGCAAACACGGCGGCGCGCGCGAAACGATCACGGTGAGAAAGACGAGCTTCGGCGTCGGCGTCGAGCGGATTTTTCCGTTGCACGCCACCATCATCGACCATATCGACCTCGTGAAGCGCGGCCGCGTCCGCCGCGCCAAGCTCTACTACCTGCGCGGTCTCCGCGGTAAGGCGGCTCGCATCCGTGAACGTGACACGCGCGGGCAGCAATCCGATTAAAATCCGTGTTCTAAATGCGACACGGATTAGAGAATGCGGATCGCAATCGACGCTCATTCAGTTGGCACAAAGCTTGGAGGAAACGAAAGCTACGCCGTTAACCTCATCGAGTCGCTCGCGCAAATCGATGAGGTCAATGATTACACGCTCTACGTAACCACGGCCGAAGCCCGCGATCGTTTCCACCAACGCTGGCCCAACTTCAAAGTTCGCACCACGCTTCCTCACACACCGTTGATTCGCATCCCGCTGACACTTAGTGCCGAACTGCGAAAGCATCCGGTTGACGTGTTGCATGTCCAGTTCACGGCGCCGCCGTTTTGCCCGTGCCCGGTAGTGGTCAGCATTCACGATCTCTCATTCGAGCATCTGCCGCACACGTTCCATCGCCGCAGCCGCACTCAACTTCGGCTGACCGTGCGACACTCAGCGCGACGCGCCGCGAAAATTCTTACTCTCTCGGAGCACACCCGTCGCGACGTCATCGAAACGTACGGCATCGATCCGGCGCGCATCACCGCGATTCCGCTCGCCGCGCCAGCCCACTTTTCCCCAATCGCAGACGCAAGGGAACTGCAACGGGTGCGACATAATTATGGGATAGACCGCCCATACATTCTCTCGGTCGGTTCTATTCAGCCCCGCAAAAATCTGGCACGTCTGGTAAAGGCTTATGCTTCGCTGCGGGGTAAATTTGCGCAAACTGATTTACCTGAACTGGTCCTGGTTGGAAAGTGTGCCTGGCTTTACGACGAAACGTTGCGCGCTCTCGAACAAACAGGACTGACGAAATCCGTTATCCTGACCGGGTACGTTCCGGAAACTGATCTGCCGGCGTTGTATTCAGGAGCGCTTTGTTTTGTTTACCCGTCGTACTTCGAAGGCTTCGGGTTACCACCGCTGGAAGCGATGAAATGCGGCGCGCCGGTGATCGTCGGAAATCAAACGAGCCTGCCGGAAGTGGTAGGAGACGCGGCGTTGACAGTCGATCCGTTTGACGTGGAGTCGATCGCGGCGGCGATCGAGAAACTGATAAATGATTCCGTCCTTCGACAGGAGTTGAGCGTCAAAGGGCGTAAGCGAGCGGAAATGTTCGACTGGCGAGAGACAGCCCGGCAGACGCTTGATGTTTACCAGCAGGTCGGAATGCGGTTATAAATAAACCAGGACCATGCGGATCGCAATTCTCGGAACGCGAGGCATTCCCGCCAGCTACGGCGGCTTCGAGACCTTCGCGGAACATCTCGCTACAAGACTCGTGGCGCGTGGTCACGACGTGACTGTATATTGCCGCGCGCACTACGTTTCGCCGCGACAGATGGAGTATCACGGCGTGCGGCTCCAGGTACTGCCGACGATCCGTCACAAATACTTCGACACGGTCATTCACACTTTCTTTTCCGCGCTTCACGCCGCCGTGCGCCGCTTCGACGCGGCCCTGATTTGCAACGCCGCAAACGCGCCCTTCTCCACGATTCTGCGATTGATGGGAACGCCCGTGGCAATCAACGTCGACGGCCTCGAGCACAAACGAAAGAAGTGGAACTGGCTGGGCCGCAAGTATTATCAACTCGCCGAATACCTGTCGACAATATTGCCGAACGAGATGGTTACGGATGCGCAGGTGATCCAGGAGTACTACCTCGCGCGGCATAACGCACCGTCGACGATGATCGCGTACGGAAGTGAAGTGGAACGGCGGCCCGATCGCGACATGGTGCGGAAGTGGCGGGTCGAGCCGAACCGTTACGTCCTTTACGTCTCGCGGCTCGAGCCGGAAAATAATGCGCACCTCGTAATCGAGGCCTTCAAGAAAGTCCGTACCGCGTATCGGCTGCTGGTCGTGGGCGATGCGCCGTACGCCGAGCACTACATCACAGACCTGAAGGCGCGGGCGCGCGGCGATAAGCGAATCATTTTCACGGGCTTTGTTTTCGGCCAGGATTATCGCGCGCTGCAACAGAACGCCTACTGCTACGTTCACGCGACGGAAGTGGGCGGAACGCATCCCGCGCTGCTCGAGGCGATGGGTTACGGCAACTGCGTGCTGACGCTCGCGACGCCGGAAAACGTCGAAGTCGTAGGCGATGCGGCTGTTCCGTACGCTGACGAGTTTGATTTAACTGAGAAGTTGCAGCGGGTTTTGCGTGACGGGTCGCTGGTGCACGCCTATCGCCAGCGCGCCCAGCTCCGCATCCGCAGCAACTACGACTGGGACCGCGTCGTCGACCAGTACGAACAACTCTTCGCGCGCATGTGCGGACAAGTGGTACACACCTCGCAGTCTGCAAGCTCAGAAACCGCAGACACGTTCGCGACTGTCACGAAGGACTGAGAGAGATCTGTGTTTCTTCGTGTTCCGCGCTAGCGAAACTCCAGTAGAAAGAGAATTGTTTAAAAACCCTGATTTTGGCGCAAAGAGAGGAGCCCCGCCAGTTCAAGAACCGACGGGGCGAAACTTCAGGGCAGGTTCGGGCAAATCAGGGGTGGCAGACAAAGCATGGAATCGTCGAAAAATGCGAAACGACTCAAATCGGGCGGCTCACTAGCGGGCGGAAGATAATGCCAAATAAATAACCGGCGCCGCTTAGCCCGTCCATCCATTCCCTAACACAATTTCAAAATAGCAATGTACCTGGCTACGAGTTGTGCGAAATTATACGATTAATCCGTAACCTGTCAAGCACATTATTAACTATTTCGCAAAACTCTCGTAACAGACGTTCCGAAAATCGTGGTGTTATTCACCAGTTCGTGCCTGGCCCAGCCGGTAAGCCTGCCGCCTCACCGTCTCCGAGACGTTTCGGTTTTGTGAGAGTTGCTGGAGGTCCTTGGTGCGGATCCGGGGCAGAATGTTCATCGCCGTCGGTATCGGCGTGCGGGGATTACGGGCCAGATTGTGAATAATCGTATACGACCTGGCCCAGGCCCGATTCATTGCTATCAAACGCAAAACTTCAGCAGCAACGGTGCGCATCGCGGAGATGTTTTCGACTTCCTGCTCGGTCACCCGCGGGTTCTTCACGACTGCGGAACAGACGATCTTGTTGGAGTCGCGAATGAGAATGCCGCGGGCCTCGCGATCGCCTTTCATGGCCAGCTTCATGCGGTCCTTCACGTTCATGAACATGACCTTCCGGATCAGCGAGACGCGTTCCTTGGTAACTTCGCCGCCTTCGCGTCGCTCGCTCTCGATCACGCGTTGAGCGTTCGCGGCGCTCTCGGCGAGCGTCTCCGCTAACAACTCTTCATATCGTTCGGCCGGCAGCCAGGAGTCGTCGATGTCGTCATCGGAGACTTCGATGTGTTGTGCGATGAGCCACGCGTCGTCGACGCTCATCGTGCCGCTCGCAGTCGTTAATTCGGCAGACTCGAAAAACTCGGCGGCCGCTGTTTGACCACGCGCCCGCAACTCGTCGGCGATCTGGCGCGCGCCGCGTTCTTTCTCGAAAAACTCCTTGCGCGTTTCGGTTGCGCGTCGTTCCGCTTCGCTGCTGCGCGCGGGGTTGGCGAGGATTGCGTCGATGATCCGTGGAAAACGAACGAGGCGCTGCTGGTTGACTGCGATCAGCTCGAGTAGTGGTCCATTCGAGGTTGTCGAGGCTAGTGTTGCGATGGCGTCGTCGGGAGTGCGGTTATTAAGAATCGTCGCTTCGTGAATTTCGTGTGTTCCGGCGGCGTGAGTCGCGAGGTAGGCCAACACATTTGGCGACGTGTCAGGGGCTTTGGCTGCGATCACGAGATTGTTTGAGGTTTCCGCTTTGAGTGTTTCCGATGCGGCTGCTGAGATCTGTTCGTCGTCGCTGTTTGCCAAGGCCACGAGGACTTCCAGCAGATCGCTCTGCTGCAGAGGCAGCATGCCGCGGGCGGCGGCGAGGCGTGCGGGTTGCGGAGCTTTGCCGGTGATGATTGCTGCGACGACGGGATTGGTGGAAGTGACTTCTGAGCTCAAGAAACCGACTGACCTCCCGCAGGCGCGAGACACATGGGAAAGGAAATTTTAAAAATTCTTTTTTTAGATCCGTGTTTCCGCTGAACTCCCGCTGACCTCCCGCTGACCTCCCGCAAGCGGGAAATTCATTTAGAAAAGAAATTTTCTGAAATTCTTTTTAATACTGACCTCCCGCAGGCGCGAGACACATGGGAAAGAGAGTTTTAAAAAATTCTTTTTTAGATCCGTGTTTCCGCTGACCTCCCGCTAGCGGGAAATTCATTTAGAAAAGAAATTTTCTAAAATTCTTTTTAATACTTACCTCCCGCAAGCGCGAAACACGCTCTCAGTACAAGTTGAAGTTGTATTCGAGCTGCATCCACATGGAAACGGGCTGACCGTTGAGCGTAGCCGGCACAAACCGAATCTTCTTCGCCGCAGCGATGGCCCTCTCCGTCAGACCCCCCTGCAACGCCTGCATCACGAGGATGTATTTAACGCTCCCATCCGAGGCGAACACACACCGCAGCACGACGGTGCCGACAATCTGTTCCTGGCGCGCGCGTTCTGTGTAAACAGGCTCCGGTTTGGAGATTAACCGGACCTTCGTCGTAACGTCGCGGCCGGTGTAGATGTTGCCGCCGCTTTCTCCCAGGTGAAACTTCAAAGTGTCCAACTGGTCCTTCCACGGTTCAGCCGCGCGCGCATCCGTTTCCAACTGTAAATATTTTTCGAGAGACTCAGCCGCGGAGCGATACCTGATCTGCCGTTCTTCCGGTGGCAGTGATTTCGGGTATATCGCGCTGCCGAAACTCACATACGCCTGACTCTTGAGTAGATACGCTGCTGGGAAGTCCGGTTTCAACGTGATCAGTTCATCCGCCTTTGCGATCGCTTCTGTTCGTGCTCCCTGGCGAAGGTCGATGATTCCGAGCGTGTAAAGTGCTTCGATATTTGTTGGGTCGGACTGGAGCGCCTTGTTGGCCCAAAGCTGCGCCTCGGCCAACCTGTTTCGCAGCACGAGCGCGTACGCATATCCCGCATGGGTAGCCGGCGCGAGGTCGGGCTGTACTTCTATCGCTTTCTTGAATGCGTCAGAGCCTTTTTTAAGGTCGCCGATCTGAAGATAAGCGATGCCGAGGTAGTACCACGCCACTCCGTCTAGTTTGTTTTCCTTGACTGCCTTCTTCAGCAGGTCGACGGCCTTTTTACTGTCGCCGTCGCGAATGAGCTTGATCGCCGGCGACAGCTCAGGGTTGCCGGTGACGCTTGCGACTTGACCGAAAGTGTTGCCGGCGGCGACCGCCAAAACAATCGTCGCAACAATAAGCGTTCGTAGCACTACGGGGGAATGCATGTTTGTCACTCGATGTGGGTGAGAGCGTGCATCAGGCATTAATGCCGTGGCACTTTTTATATTTCTTGCCGGACCCGCATGGGCACGGCTCGTTGCGACCGACCTTTGGCTGATCGCGGACGACGGTTTTGATCTTACCGTCTTCCTCTCCCGCCGGCGCCGCGCCCTGGTTTGGACCAGTAAAACGCAACGCTGCCTGCCGGCGCGCCGCTCGTCGCTGCTGCAACGTCTCCGGCGGCTGCTCAGCTACAACTTGCAAATTGAACAGCGATCGAATCGTCGTCGTGTCGATGCGGTCCAGCATCTCCTGGAACAAGTCGAAACTCTGTTTCTTGTATTCGACAAGCGGATCCTTCTGCCCGTAACCGACAAGGCCGATGCCTTGTTTGAGGTGATCGAGCGACAGGAGGTGGTCCTTCCACTGCGCGTCGATGATGTTGAGCATGATGATGCGCTCGTACGTGCGCATTGCTTCCGGCCCAATCTGCTGCTCTTTGTGCTCGTATTTGAATTTCAGCCGTTCCCAGATCAGATTCGCCATTTCCGGAGACGTCATCGACAGCAGGTCGAGACCTTCGCCGTCGATGTCGAAATCGTAAATCGTTTTGATCTGGACCTTGTAATTCTCGACGTCCCAATTGTCAGGCGAAACATCGGGATTCAGATACTGCCGCGTGATGTCAGAGAGCAGGTCGAAAGCGACGCCGGACTGTGGCGGATCACCCATCAGGTAATCGCGCTGGTCCGGTTCTTCCATCAACTGACGACGCAAGCCGTAGATCGTCTCGCGCTGCTTGTTCATGACGTCGTCATACTCGAGCAGGTGTTTGCGCGCCTCGAAGTTGCGGCCTTCGACCGACTTCTGCGCCGCCGCGATTCGCTTCGAAACCATCTTCGACTCGATCGCCACACCCTCTTCCATGCCGAGTCGTTGCATCAGTGCTTTCACTTTGTCGCCGGCGAAGATACGCATCAGATCGTCTTCGAGCGACAGGAAGAAACGCGACGATCCCGGGTCGCCCTGGCGACCGGCGCGACCGCGAAGCTGGTTGTCGATGCGGCGCGACTCGTGTCGTTCGGTGCCGACGATGTGCAGGCCGCCGAGTGCGACCACTTCCTGGTGCTCTTCCTCGACGATGCGCTTCGCGCGAGCGTAAGCCGTCTGCCACTGGTCTTCCGTGGCGTCGTCCGGATCGATCTCTTCCTTCTTCAAAAACTCGCGCGCCATGAAGTCGGGATTGCCGCCGAGCAGGATGTCGGTACCACGACCGGCCATGTTCGTCGCGATCGTCACCGAACCTTTGCGTCCGGCCTGGGCCACGATCTCGGCTTCGCGTTCGTGATACTTCGCGTTGAGCACGTTGTGCGGCACTTTCTCTTTCATCAGCCGCCGCGAGATCAGTTCGGAGTTCTCGACGGAAACAGTCCCGACCAGCGCCGGTTGGCCCTTCTCGTGACACTCCTTGATCTCTTCGATGACGGCGTCCCACTTCTCCGGCAACGTGCGATAGATCACGTCGGAGAAATCCGTGCGGACCATCGGCATGTGCGTCGGGATGACGATGACGTCGAGTTTGTAAGTCGAGGCAAACTCGGCGGCCTCGGTTTCGGCGGTACCGGTCATGCCCGAGAGCTTTTCGTAAAGACGGAAGTAGTTTTGCAGCGTGATCGTCGCGAGTGTCTGGTTCTCTTTCTCGATCACGACGCCTTCCTTGGCTTCGACGGCCTGGTGCAGACCATCGGACCAGCGGCGGCCTTTCATCAGACGGCCGGTGAAGTCGTCGACGATGATCACTTCGCCGTCCTGAACAACATACTGGTGGTCCAGCTTGTAAAGCGTGTGCGCCTTCAACGCCTGCTCGACGCAGTGCAGCAACTCCATGTTCGAAGGATCGTAAAGATTGCCGACGCCGAGCAGTCGCTCTGCTTTGTCGACGCCTTCTTCCGTGAGCACCGCGGTGTGGGCCTTCTCGTCGACAACGTAATCGCCGGTCTTTTTGCCGTCGACGTCTTCACCCTTGTCGAGGTGCGGAATGATCGCGTCCGCGTTTCGATACTTGTCCGTTGCTTCGTCTGACGGACCGGAGATGATCAGCGGCGTTCGCGCTTCGTCGATCAGAATCGAGTCGACCTCGTCGACGACGGCGAAGTAATGACCACGCTGCACGCAGGTGGCGAGGTCAAACTTCATGTTGTCGCGCAGGTAGTCGAAACCGAACTCGTTGTTGGTGCCGTAGGTGATGTCGGCGGCGTAAGCGGCTTGCCGTTCGAAATCATCCATGTCGTTCTGAATGCAGCCGACTTCGAGACCGAGAAAACGATGGATCTGGCCCATCCACTCGGCATCGCGCGAGGCGAGATAGTCGTTGACGGTGATGACGTGAACGCCGCCGCGTCCGGTCAGGGCATTCAAATAAGACGGCAAGGTGGCGACCAGAGTTTTGCCCTCGCCGGTGCGCATCTCGGCAATCTTGCCCTGGTGCAAAACGATGCCGCCGATCAACTGCACGTCGAAGTGACGCATGCCGGTGGTGCGAACGCTTGCTTCGCGAACGACCGCGAAAGCTTCGGGCAGGATCTCGTCGAGGATCTCTTTTTCGCGATGCTTCAGGCGATCTTTGTCGTCGATACCGGCGACGGCTTGCTGGACCTTCTCTTTGAAAAACGCGGTGCGCGCGCGCAACTCGTCGTCGGAGAGCTTTTTAATCGCCGGCTCGAGCGCGTTGATTTCGCTGACGAGAGGACCAATTGATTTGAGGAACCGCTGATTACTGCTGCCAAAAACCTTCGTTAAAAATTTATCGAAACTCATAGTCCTGTTAATTTACTCCAAAAAACTGCCCGGCGACCACTAAGCACCGGGCTGCATCTGCTTCTTAATCATCTCGACCACGGTCTCCCGCGGCATCGAAAAGTTGACAACAACTTTCTTGCCGTCGGGCATTGCATTCGTATTTTTCATTATAACTTCTTCGTCATGTCCTTTTCGCGAGCCCGCGCCGAAGAAGAGCATGTTGTTCAGCACACTCGCCAACGTCTTCGCGCGCTCGGGCGACGTCGTTTCGGACTCGACCGACGCGAGCACTTCGCTTTCGCCCTGCTTGACCATGATTCTGACCGTCGAGCCCGGATTGTCTTTGCTGATCGGCGAGAGATACGTCAGAAAACCGCTATCGTTTAGCGCCGCAACCAGGTCGCGAAACAGATTGACAACGTTTTCGTCGCCTTCTTTATCGACAACGCGGAAGTTCTGAAGTTTCGTGTTCTCGTCCAACTGCGCTTCGATAACGATGCGGAAGGGCTTGTTGAGATCGAGTTTGCCCTGGTTCTTCAGGTCGTTGGCGCGCGCGGCAAAATCCTTTAGCGGTTTCTTATTGATCTGGTTGTCTTCCGGCAGCGTGACGTTATTCTGCGCGGCAGTTTTCTCGAGCTCCTTCTGCGCGTCTTCCTGAGTCAACGGACTCGCACTCGGACTCGCATTTGGACTCGCCTGCGCGATCGCCGCCGGAGACGTCGATGCATTCGGACTCACGCCCGGCGACGCTGACGGGCTTGCTTCCGGAGTCGGCGAAGGCGTCTGTTCCGGATCCGGGCCACCGGCCCTCCACTGCGAGATTATCTTTGGCGCAAACGGATCATTTGCCGCGGCCACGCCCGGGGTAGCAAAACCCTGCGTTTCGGGCGCGAAGTAGCCTTCGGGATAGTGAAACTTCTCGAGTTGAACGATCTGAACATCGTCGCCGATTTGAGTCGCTGTGTAGTCTTTGTCGACCCACTTCGTGCTGGCGATCAGGGCGGCGATGTTAACGGTATCGCGAACGGCTGGAACGTAAATGATTATCCAGACGAATACCAGGTGCACGACGAGCGACGCCCCAAGCAGTCGCAGCAGCACTGACACTCTGGAATCGCGATTTACCTCAAAATTTTCGAACAGTTCAGTCATCCTAAGTGAAAACGCCCAGCCGCCTTTTTTGTTTCAGTGCGTTTAGACGCCCCCGGCCGTCGGCGCGTTGTGAGACGGATTGTAACTCCGTGGCCTCGTGACGCTAAAATAATTGAGCATGCCACGAAGGGTAAAACACAGAAAAACACGAATTCCCCCACCATCCAGGCAGCCACTGACGCAGCCGAGGGATTTAAAAAGGCTACTCGAAGGAATCGGGACACCGCGGCCGGCGCCGTTCAAACCCGATCCGTTTCAACTCGAAGCCCTCGCGATGCTCGAATATGAAGACGTGCTCGTGACCGCTCCGACCGGCAGCGGCAAGACGTGGATCGCCCGCGAGGAAATTCGCCGGCTTCTCGGCGCGGGGCAACGTGCGTGGTACACAACGCCGCTAAAGGCACTCACCAACTCGAAATACCAGGAGTTCATCGACGAGTTTGGCGCCGAGCGCGTCGGCGTCCTCACGGGGGACCGAAAAGAGAACTCGGACGCGCCGCTAATCGTCGGCACGACGGAGATCTACCGCAATCAACTTTTCGACTCGTTGCGCGGCGGAAGTGAAGTCAGCGCCCATCTCGTCGTGCTGGACGAAGCGCACTACCTCGCCGACGAAGATCGCGGTCACGTTTGGGAAGAGGCGATCATCCTGACGCCCCCGCGGATCCGTTTGCTGCTGCTTTCGGCGACCATCGGCAATGCGGGTGAGTTTGCGTCGTGGTTGGAAGAGGTGCGCGGCGTGCGCTGCGGCGTGATCACTGGTCCACACAAGCGGCCGGTGCCGTTGCGGTCGGCGCTATTGCTTCCTGACCGGCAGTTACTGCCGTTGCTACACGAGGACGGCAGGATCAACCCACAGATCGCTCGACTGATCAATGAAGCTGCGAATGCCTGAAATGCCGCCCGCGACGTTGTTGACAACGTTGCACGGCTACAACTTATTACCGGCGATCGTCTTCATGCCGACGCGACGGCGCTGCGATCAAGCGGCGCAGGAAGCGGCGCTGGCGCGGCGCGATCCGAACGAAGGCCGTCGCGAAGCCCGCCGGGATTTCATGCGCAGCTTCGTCGAACAGAACCCGGAAGTGCGCGGCCATCGACACTGGGACACGATCATTCGCGGCGGCGTCGCATCGCACCATGCGGGCCACATCCCCGCGTGGAAACTGGTGATCGAAAAACTGATGAGCGCCGGATTACTCGACGCGATCTTCGCGACCGCGACTGTTGCGGCAGGCGTCGATTTTCCGGCGCGCAGTGTCGTGTTGACTGGCGCCGATGCGCGAACGGGCCGCGGTTGGCGGCCGTTGTCAGCTTCGGAGCTGCAACAGATGACGGGCCGCGCGGGACGACGCGGTCGAGACCATGTCGGTTTTGTCGTCGCCGCTCCCGGTCTGCATCAGGATCCGGCCCGCATCGCCCAACTTTTAAAAGCTCCGCCGGATCCGCTGAGAAGCCAGTTTCGCGCGACGTACACCACGCTGCTGAATCTGCTTGATGCGTACGGAACGTTCGCCGGCGTGCGCGAGATCGCCGAACGCAGTTTCGCGTATCGCGACTACGCGAGGCAGTTGGGCCAACTCGAAAAAACACGCGAGGTGAGTGAACAGACGATCGCGGAGCGTTTGCAGGGAGCGGGTTGTGACCTGCCGGTAAGTGTCGTTTTGGGACTGGAGCGACTCATCGGCGCGCGCGCTCGTCTGCAGGAAGCGAAGCCGCAGTCGCGCGCGGAACTGTTTCACCGCTGGCTTGACGAGGTTGTCAAACCAGGACGCGTCGTCGGCGTCGGACGCGCGAGCCGCAGGCTGGTGATGGTCACCGAGAAACGCGATGGGACAGTGCGTGGCGTGCGTGAAGACGGAAGCAACGCCAGCTTTCCGCAGGAACGAATCGGGCGCGTTTATTCGCCGGTCTATCGTCTGCGCGACGAAGAGATCGAAAACGGGTTTGAGGAGATTCGCGCACGCGGCCGCGAACTGGTCTTGCACGAGCCGCGTTTGCGCGATGCGTATGCAGAAGAAACAGACGCGTTGAAAGTGCTCGACGATACGATCGAAAACCTGTTGCCGCCGCAGCTCGGCGACGGCGAGCGCCGGCGTTGCACCGAGGTGCTGTGGGCGCTGCACGAAACCGCGGAAAATTATGAACGTGCTTCAAGACGCATCGAGTCGCTGCGTGAAGAAGTGTGGCAACCGTTCGAGCAACGCGCGAAAGTGCTCGCCGTGTTTGGTTATCTCGACTACGACGCGCAGAAAGTGACTGAGCGCGGACGCTGGCTCGCCGATCTGCATATCGATCGTCCGCTGCTTGTCGGCGAAGCACTCGAAAACGGGCTGTTCAACTCGCTCGCGCCAAAGCAACTGGCGGGCATCATGGCGGCGTTGACTGCGGACGAGGATCGCGATTACGGCGAGCTCGAGCTGGACGACGAAATCGTCACTGCACTGTCGCGCTTCGAAGACGTCGGTTTCAAAGTCTCCGCTGAAGAGTGGAAACACGGCGTCGAACCGGCACCGGATTTGAACTTTTCCGCCGCCGGGGCCGCGGTCCATTGGGCCAACGGCTCGCCATGGTCACAGATCGTGAGAGAAACGCGCGCCGAGGAAGGCGATCTTTTCCGGATGTTTTCGCGCACCGGCGAGGCGCTGTTGCAAGTCGCCGGACTGCGCCGCAGTCACCCGCAAGCTGCCGAAATGGCGGCTGCGGTGGCCGAAGTGGTGTTGCGCGATCCGATACGGTAAGTGCAGAATCCGTGTTTCCAATTCAAACTCCAACGAGAGGTACTCATAAATGTCGACTCCCGCGTCCCAGCAACCATCACCACAACTCTTCTTCCAAACAATGAATGCGCATCAACGCACCGAGGCGTTGAAGGCCGGTATCGAGCTCGAAGTGTTCACCGCAATCGGCGAAGGCAATACGACTGCTGCCGACATCGCGAAGCGCTGCCAGGCGTCTGAAAAAGGAATTCGCGTTCTCTGCGACTACCTGACGATCATGGAGATGCTCACGAAGCAGGGCGATCGCTATGGATTGACCCTCGACTCTTCCGTGTTTCTCGACAAGCGCTCGCCTGCGTATCTCGGCGGGGCTATCGAGTTTCTCGGCTCGCCGAAGCTGACTGAGGGTTCGAAGCACATGACTGAAGCAGTCCGCAAGGGCGGCACGGCCATGCCTGACGACGGCACCATTGGGCCGGAAAATCCGGTGTGGGTGACGTTCGCGCGCTCGATGGCGGCGCTCATGGACCTGCCGTCGCAACTGATGGCGAAACTCGCCGATCCGCAAGGCGATCGCAAGTTGAAGATTCTCGACATCGCCGCCGGTCATGGTCTCTTCGGGATCGCGTTCGCGAAGAACAATCCGCAAGTGGAAGTTACCGCGGTCGATTGGAAAGCGGTGTTGGAAGTGGCGAAAGAAAATGCGCGGAAAGCGGGAGTCGCGGACCGGTACACCACGATCGAAGGCAGCGCTTTTGACGTCGAGTATGGCAGCGGTTACGACGTCGTGTTGCTGACAAATTTCCTCCATCACTTCGACGCACCGACTTGCGAGATGCTCTTGCGCAAGGTCCATGCGGCGCTGGCCGACGGCGGACGCGCCGTGACGTTGGAATTTGTGCCGAACGACGATCGCGTGTCGCCGCCCGACGCCGCCGCGTTCAGCATGATGATGTTGACGTCAACGCCTTCCGGCGACGCATACACGTTTGCCGAACTCGAACGCATGGCCGCCAACGCCGGCTTCTCACGCAGCACGCTCCATCCGCTGCCACCCACGATCGAACAGGTCGTCATCTCGGAGAAATAACCGTGCTGCGCTTCTGCGTGTTGCTCCTTGTATGCGTGACGATGCTTTTGCCGGCCACGAAAGCACAGCAACAATCGGTGCAAACTGAGACTAACATCCAGTATGTGCTCAAGCCCGTGCGGGTTTGGGACGGTGAATCGGCCCAGCTTCATGAAGGCTGGGCTGTGGTCGTCCGCGGATTGAGGATCGACGCCGTCGGCCCACTGAAGTCGCTCGTCATTCCTCCAAACGCGATCGCGATCGATCTGCCGGGCCTCACGCTCATGCCCGGCTTGATCGAAGCGCATTCACACGTGCTGCTGCATCCGTACAGCGAAACTGTTTGGAACGATCAAGTCGCGAAAGAGTCGTTGACCCTGCGCGTCGCGCGCGCAACAAACCACTTGCGCAACACGCTTCAGGCCGGATTCACGACGATTCGCGATCTCGGCACAGAAGGCGCGGCTTACGCCGACGTCGGACTAAAACAGGCAATCGAACAAAACATCATTCCCGGTCCACGCATGCTCGTGACGACGCGCGCCATCGTCGCCACGGGCAGTTATGGACCAAAAGGTTTCGCTGCGGAGTGGGACGTCCCGCAGGGAGCGGAAGAAGCTGACGGCGTCGATAGTCTGACGCGCGTCGTGCGCGACCAAATCGGTCACGGCGCGGATTGGATCAAGATTTACGCCGACTACCGGTGGGGCACGCAGGGCGCGGCGCCGACGTTTTCACTCGACGAGATCAAGCTCGTAGTCGAAACCGCAAAAAGCGCGAACGTCCCGGTCGCTGCCCACGCCACGACGGCAGAAGGCATGCGTCGCGCGATCCTGGGCGGCGTCGAAACGATCGAACACGGCGACGGCGGAACACCGGAAGTCTTTCGCTTGATGAAAGAGCACGGCGTTGCGTTCTGTCCTACCCTCGCAACTGTGACAGCCGCACATCTCGGCAATCGCGAGCGCAAGCAGGCTGCGTTCAAAGCAGCACTCGCGGCGGGTGTGACGATTGCGAGCGGCAGCGACGTCGGAGTTTTCGCTCACGGAGATAATGCGAAAGAGATCGAAGCGATGGTCGAGTTCGGCATGTCGCCGGTCGATGCGTTGCGCTCGGCGACGTCAGTCGATGCCCGCGTGTTGCACATGGCGGACAAGATCGGCGCAGTCAAGCAGGGTTTGTGGGCGGATTTAATCGCAGTGGAAGGCGATCCGACACGAGACATCACCGCGTTACGTCGAGTTAAGTTTGTGATGAAGGGCGGAGTAATCTACAAACAGTAGACTAGCGAAGCTACTCCGAGACGAGCCGTTTCACCGTAAGCAACAGTTCTTCAGTACGAAACGGCTTCCCGACGAAGTCACTAAAACCGGATTGCAGCGCGCGAGCACGATCCTGGTCGGTGTGGGCCGTGACGGCCACGCAGGGAATGTGCGCCGTCAGCGAGTCGGCTTTTAGCTCGCGAAAGACTTCCCAACCGTCGAGTCCCGGCATTGAAAGATCGACCATTATCAGATCGGGCGGGTTCTGGCGCGCCAGGTCCAGGCACTCGCGTCCGTTTTTCGCTTCGCGCACCTGGTGATTTGCGCCGCACAATAAAAGTCGCAGCAGCTCGCGATTGTCGTCATAATCCTCGGCGATAAGAATCGTGGCCATGGAAAGTGGGTGTAACCTCGACCGTGGTTCTTGATGAAGGGCGTTCAAAGGATATCAAACGAAGGCGCGTGGCTAAAAGGCCGGACTTTTTCGGGGTACAGGGAACGGAGATTCGTAACCACGGATGAAAACCTTATTCTCGATACTAATTCTTCTCGTTCTTATCTGGCAAAACTCGACGCCCATTAGTTTAAAGACGTCCTGGAAGCTCGTTTGGTCTGACGAATTTAACTACACCGGCCTGCCTGACGCCTGGAAGTGGGGCTACGACGTCGGCGCCCACGGTTGGGGCAACAAGGAACTCCAAAACTACACCGACCGCCGGAAAGAGAACGCCCGCGTCGAAAACGGCGTCCTGATTATCGAAGCGCGCCGCGACGGCGGCGAAACCCAGCCGTACACCTCCGCGCGTCTCGTGTCGAAAGGCAAAGGCGATTGGACGTACGGCCGAATTGAAGTGCGCGCGAAACTGCCTTCCGGACGCGGTACCTGGCCGGCCATATGGATGCTCGCGACGCAGCGTAACTACGGCACTAATTACTGGCCTGACAACGGTGAAATCGACATCATGGAGCACGTCGGCTACGACCCGGACGTCATTCACGCCTCGGCACACACGAAGGCGTATTACCATTCCATCAACACGCAGAAGACGGCGAAAACGAAGGTCGAAACAGCGCGGAGCAGGTTTAACGTTTACGCTGTCGAGTGGACGCCGCAGGAGATCCGCTGGTTCGTCAACGACCGGCAGTACTTCAAATTCCTCAACGAGCGACTCTCCAACCCGGCCGCGGATTACAAACAGTGGCCGTTCGACAAGCCGTTTCACCTACTGCTAAACCTCGCGGTCGGTGGTAACTGGGGCGGCGCGCAAGGCGTCGACGAGTCGATCTGGCCGCAGCGGATGGAAATTGACTACGTCCGTGTTTACCAGGATGGGAAATAACGCGGATTTCCCCGCACCTGTCTGGAAAAACCGATTGACTAGCCTAATACCAGCCGTTCATAATCAGTCGTGAGTCTTGCGGCCCCCTTTGCGAGGCTCCGATTGCTGCGCGCATGGCGCGCTAAGGCAGCCTTGGGTTAACCATCCTACCTGAACGACCTTGAGGTTTCGGTCACCACTAACACCACGACACGGAGGAGCGAGCTGTGGTCAACGAACAACTGGAAGATAGTTTGCGGCGTGAGATCGAGAGCTATCTCGACAGTCGCATAAGCGCGATTCGACAGGAAATATCGACGCTGCAAAGCCTGCTAAATGAGTCACTTTCGACTTTTCTTGACCGCCAGGCCGACGTGCATATGGAAAGCAGCCTCGTAGCTTCCATCACCGAGCACCTGCACGCAGCTCACGAACGCGGTGTCGAGTTGGCCTCTTCGCAAACCACGCGCGCCAAGGCGTCGAGCGACATGGCGATCGTCAAGTCGGCCGTCACGGAGATCAACGAGCAGAAATCGCAGGCTGAAGTCTTGAAAGCCCTCGTCAACCGGGCCTCCTCCTTTGCGCCGCGTGTTGCTTTCTTCGTGATCAAGGGCGACACGGCCTCCGGCTGGCGTGGCCGTGGTTTTGAAGGGACTGTCGGCGACCAGTCGATTCAGCAGATTTCTCTTCCACTCAGTTCTGACACAGTCATCAGCAGCGCCGCTAAATCGTTGACCACCTGGAGCGGCGGACCCGGTTCTCACTCCGAAGACCACTCGCTTATCAACCGTCTCGGCGAAGAACCACCGCAACGAATCGTCGCGATTCCGCTGACCGTAAGAGGTAAGGCAGTCGCGGTTTTGTATGCCGACTCAGCGGCCCTCGATTCCGAGTCGATAAATCTTGAAGCGCTTGAAACCCTCGTGGCAATGTCCGCGATGGCCGTCGAACTGTTGTCGGTCGCTCGTGGCGCCGCCGCGAAACCGGCCGCTGAAGAAGCGCCGACGCCCGCCAGTGAACCGGAACCGTCGTACGCGCCCGCCGCGGAGTATCACGCCGAACCTGAGTATCAGGCGGAGTCTGAGCCGTATTACGCAGCGCCTGAGCCGGTGGCGGACGAACCATCGTTCTCCGGCGCGGAGACGATCGAGAGTTATCACGCCGAGCCCGTGGCTGCTGACGCATTTGTGGAACCGATGCCGGTTGAAGAACCCACAGACGCTTACGAAGACGACGCCGGAGAACCGGCCTGGACGACTTCAGCGCCTGTCGAAGCGACGCCGGAACCAGCGCCTCGGCGACGTTACGGCCAGGATGCGGAATTGCCCGTCGACGTCTCGGGCGAGGAAGAGCGCCGGCTGCACAACGACGCGCGCCGCTTTGCTCGTCTCCTGATTTCCGAGATCAAGTTGTACAACGAGCAGAAGGTTGCGGAAGGACGCTCCGAACACGACCTTTACGATCGCTTGCGCGAGTACATCGATCGCTCTCGCGAGATGTACGACAAGCGCGTGAAAGCGGAAGTCGCCGCGCGCTACGATTACTTCCACGGCGAGCTCGTGAACACGCTCGCGGAAGGCGATCCGGCAAAGCTCGGCGCGAATTATCCCGGGGCAACGGTAAACGCTTAACACGCGTCGGTTCTTTGTACGGTGGTGTTTTGATCTAAAATCCGTGTTCTCGACCGGAGTGTACAAAGAACTAATGACCAAACATCGATTACTGCTGGTCTCAATCGCCGTTGCGGTAGCGGCGATCGCTTCGCTGCCGTACCTCATGACCGCGAGCTGCGTCACGCGGCCGCAAACTCCCGGTGAACAACAAGCTCTCGATCGCCTGCGCAGCATGACGCGTAACGACGTGCTGCCGTCGGAAGACGTCGTCGCGGGCATCGAAAACCAGTTTCCCCGAACTAAAACCGCCGCCCTCGCCCGCATCCTGCGGGCCCGGATCAAAGCCAACGCTCGCGACTTTGCCGGAGCAGCATCGCTGCTCGACGCGAAAGTCATTGCCGATCACAGTTCCGTCTCCGACTACGCTCTGTTCATGCGCGCCGATGCGCTCGAACAGGCAGGAAAGACTGCTGAAGCACGCGCCGTCTATCAGCAGTTGATCCAGGAACACCCGAGCTCGTTACGCGCAAGCGAAGCGGCGCTGCGCGCGGCGAACCTGTTGACGAAGAGTGGTGAGGCTGCCGCCGTGCCGCTGTTGTTGAAGGACTTTGCCGCAAACGACGATGGCGCGGCGTTACTCGCAACTGCCAAAGCTTACGAACAAACGTCTGATCCGACGCGCGCGCTTGCTGCCTATCGCCGGCTTTACTTCTTCGCGCCCGCCTCGGACGAAGCCGCCGAGGCTACCACCGCGATTACCAGGCTCTCGTCGACGCTTTCACCGGCGACTGTCGAAGAAGCGATCACGCGCGCCGATCGTTTGTACTCGGCGAAAAAGTACAACGATGCAGTCGCTGCTTACGCTGAAGCGTTTGGCCGGTTTCCAGTGACCGCAACGGGTGAGAACCAGCTTCGTCGCGGCATTGCCGCTTACAACGCGCGCAAAACGCCTGACGCGATTTCAGCGTTCAATAGTGTGCCGGCTTCGGCTGGGGAAACTCGCGCGGAAGCGCTTTTCTATCTCGCGCAAACCTATGCGCGAGCGCGTCAGTGGGACCAGGCACGCGCGACGACCGAAGAACTACGTCGCGCGTTTCCGACGAGCAACTTCACACCGCGCACGTTTGTCGCCGTCGGACAGCTCGCGAAAGACGCGAAGAACACTGCCGACGCGTCGTATTTCTCGCGCGCGGCCGTGAACGGGTTCGGCAGTTCAATCGAGGTGGCCCAGGCGCAGTTCGATCTCGCCTGGGACGCACACGACGCAAAGAACTTCGCCGAGTCGTCACGCATGCTCACCGAGCATCTCGCTTACTACGCCGACAAGAACACTGACAATCGCGGGCGCGCAGGCTACTGGGCCGCGCGCGATTCCGAACGCGCCGGAAAATTGGCTGAAGCTCGCGCGCTTTACGAAGCGATGCAGGCGCGCTACGACGCAAACTGGTATGGCTACCTCGCCAAGCAGCGTCTCGACGTTATAAGCAAAACGACTCAACCTAAGAACTTTGCACCAGACTCAATCGTCGCCCGCGCCGTTGCGAATCTGAAAACAGTCACCGTCGCGGAAGAGACCGCCGGTCCCGAAGCAGACACGCGCATCGCCAAAGCCGATCAGTTGTCGAACATCGGACTCGACGACTGGGCCATCCGCGAACTGAACACAGTCAGCGAGAAAGCGCCCGACAGTCCGAAGATCAATCTCGCCATCGCTCGCATCTATCGCTCCGACGACGACAACGTACGCGCGCTGAATACGCTTCGCCGCAGCTTTCCCGATTACTCGCAGATGAAGCCCGAAGAGATGACGCGCGAGCAGTGGGACGTTTTCTATCCACTCAAACACTGGGACATCATCGTTCAGGAATCGAAGAACCGAAGTCTCGATCCCTACCAGGTCGCCGGGCTGATTCGCCAGGAAACGATCTTCATGACGCGTGCGCGTTCGTCGGCAAATGCTTACGGGCTGATGCAGGTGCTGGTGCCGACCGGCCGTTTGACGGCGCAAAAATACGGCGTCAGCCGCGAGGTCACCGTCGAGTCGCTTTACGAGCCGCGGTTGAATATCCAACTCGGCACGGCTTACCTGCGCGACCAGATCGACAAGTACGGGCGCATCGAGTACGTCGCCGCCGCTTATAACGCGGGCCCGGGCCGCGTGGTCCAATGGAAAGCGTCGTTGCCGCTCGAGATGGACGAGTGGGCGGAAGCGGTTCCCTTCAAAGAGACGCGCGGGTATATTCAAGGCGTCGTTCGAAACTGGCTCCAATACCTCCGGCTTTACGATGCGGCGGGAAACTTCAAGCCGGAAGTCGGCTCGCGCGCCGCGACTGGTGACCCTGAAGTGCGCAAGCGACGTGTCTCCGGTGGTGGTACTGAAGAATAAAATCCGTGTTCGATTGCGTGTTTCCCGCTTGCGAAACGCCAATGAAAAAGGGATTTTTAAGAGTTACTTTTTGCAGGTCTCTCGCTGTTCTACTGCTGCTGGTCCCGGCAGTTCGCGCGCAACAGTCTCTCGTCATCACAACCGAGCCGAACGCGATCGTCTGGATTGACGACGTGAGACGCGGGACGACTGACGCGTCCGGCAAACTATCGCTGACGAAAGTAACGCCGCGCCGGCACACCGTCAGGGTTCGAGCGAACGGTTTCAAAGAAGCGACCGCCGTGTTGCTTCCGGGACGTCGCACGCTGGCAGTGAAGCTCGTCGCGACGACGGACCAGGCCGAGCTTGCGTTTCAAAACGCAGAAACCGCGCGCGAACAGGCACGCGACGACGCGTCGAGAGAAAAGGCCGCCGAACTCTATCGCGACGCTTTAAAACTGCGGCCGTCGCATGCCGCCGCCCACGTGGGCCTCGCGCGAGTGTTACTCGATCTCAACAAATTCAACGACGCCCTCGCGGAAATCGACGCTGCGCGACAGGCACGCGCAGTGTATCCCGAGGCGTCGGCAGTCGAAGGCCGCATCCAGCGCGAGGCGGGCTCCGACACGGAAGCGATCCGTGCTTTTCGTCGTTCGATTCGCGAAGCAGGCGGGTTCCAACCCGAAGCGCACGTCGGACTGGCGCGCGTGTTGGAAGACAAGGGACAGTTTGCGGAAGCCGTCGTCGAGTTGCGCAAAGCTTTGGACCAGCTTTCCGACAGCGAACCGGTCATCTATCAAATGCTCGGCGCAGCTTACGAACGACTCGAGAAGCCGAAGGAAGCCGTGGCTGCATACGAAAAATACCTTCAGCTCGCGCCGAACGGCAGCTACGCGGCAGCGATTCGCTCCATCCTCGAGCAACTGAAACGCGAAGCCGCCGGCGAGCAGATCATCCCGTAACCACAAAAGGCACAAAAGTCAGACACCAAAAGGCACAAGAGTCAGAAACAAAAGGCACGAAAGAAAGGCATGTCCACACCTTCAATCTCAAAGAGCCGCCACGTATCTCACAAGGCGAGTTTGTTTACCGAGTCCGTAATTCGCGAAATGACGCGCGAGGCGCTCAAGCACGGCGCTGTGAACCTGTCGCAGGGCTTTCCCGATTTCTCCGCGCCCGACGACATCAAGGGCCACGCAATGGAAGCGATCGAACGCGACGTCAACCAGTACGCGATCACCTGGGGCGCGAAAGATTTTCGCGACGCCATCGCCCGCAAAACGCGCTGGTATCTCGGCCTCGACATCGATCCGGAAACTGAGATCACCGTCACCTGCGGCTCGACCGAAGGCATGATCGCATCGATGATGGCGACGGTCGATCCCGGCGAGGAAGTGATCGTCTTCGAACCCTACTACGAGAACTACGCGCCCGACGCGATCCTTTCCGACGCCCGCCCGCGTTACGTTCCGCTGCGTGCGCCGGACTGGAGTTTCGATCGCGACGAGCTGCGCGCGACGTTCAACGAAAAGACGAAAGCCATCATCGTCTGCAATCCGAATAATCCGACGGGAAAGGTTTTCACGCGCGACGAGATGGAGTTCATCGCGTCGTTGTGCCGCGAGTTTGACGCGCTCTGCTTCACCGACGAGATCTACGAACACATCCTGTATCCACGCGCAGCCGCCGCGATCGAACACATCTCGATGGCCCAGCTCGAGGGCATGCGCGAACGCACGGTCGTCGTCAATTCCATGTCGAAGACTTACTCGGTTACCGGCTGGCGAGTCGGTTACTGTATCGCGCCGCCGGAAATCACAGGCGCGGTCCGCAAGGTCCACGACTTCCTGACCGTCGGCGCGGCGGCGCCGCTGCAAGCGGCAGGTGCGTACGCGTTATCGCTGCCGCCCGAGTATTACGAGCGACTACAGGCGGACTATCGCGTGCGACGCGACATGCTGTTGCCGGTGTTGGAAAAGGCGGGCTTCGGAACGTTTGTTCCGGACGGCGCTTACTACATCATGACCGACATTTCGAAGTTTGGTTTTGCAAATGACGTCGAATTCACGCGGCACTTGATCCGCGAAGTCGGCGTCGCGTGCGTGCCGGGGTCGAGCTTCTACAGCAATCCCGGCGACGGCGCGCAACAGGTTCGCTTCTGCTTCTGCAAGAAAGACGAAACGCTGAATCTCGCTGCCGAGCGACTGTCCAGGCTTCGATCATCGATATGAAACTGCTTTCAATCTGTGTTTTCCTGCTCGTTCTCGCAACGGGTGTGCTGGCCCAACAAGTAGCGGATCCGGAGTTCAATACTTCCGTCGAAAATCCGGCTTACTCGCGTGGCGGCCCGCGCGTGCTGTTCGACGAAGCGCATCACAATTTCCACACCGCTGACGGACGCTACAAACCATTTGTCGATCTATTGATGAACGACGGCTACCAGGTGATTCGGAACCGCAAGCAGTTTGCGAAAACGTCGCTCGACAGTTTCAAGGTGCTGGTGATTGCAAATGCGCTTGGCGCGGAGGACCTGGATGACGAAGGCGCGGACCAGCCCGCGTTTACCGAAGACGAGATCAAAGCCGTTTATGAATGGGTGAAGAGCGGCGGCGCGTTGCTGTTGATCGCGGACCATGCGCCGTTTGGCGCCGCTGCATCGGCACTCGCGACGAAGTTTGGCGTCGATATGAGCAAGGGCTACACGTTCGACGCGGCCAACTCGCTGCAGGCGTGTACTTCGTGTCTTGTTTTCTCGCGCGAGAACAAGTTGCTTGGTCCACATCCGATTTTCGAAGGCCGCAACGAGAAGGAGCGCGTGAATCGCGTTTTGAGTTTCACGGGTCAATCACTGAAAGGTCCGCCCGATAGCTTGCCCATCCTCAAACTCGCCGACACCGCGCAGGATTCCGGCAGTCACGAGCAGAACGGGATGACGTCGGCGGCTGGACGCGCGCAGGCGTTGGCGTTCAAAGTCGGGAAGGGGCGCGTGGTGGTCCATGGCGAAGCGGCGATGCTCAGCGCGCAGATCTCGGGGCAGGACAAGTTCAAGATGGGGATGAACTACGAAGGCTACGACAACAAGCAGTACGCGTTGAATCTCGTGCACTGGCTATCGGGTTTACTTAAATAGGTGTGTCTCGCGCTTGCGGGACGGCAGTAAAAACACGGATTTTTAGGAAGCTGATTCTTTGTGGGATCGAAAACGCCAACTGATCTGGATCGCGGGCGGGTTAATAATCGGGACGTCCGTTGTTTACGCGGATTCGTTTACGGATGATCACGAGTTCTCGCTGAAGTTCTTTATCTTTATGGAAAGTCTCGTGGTGTTGATTATGGCGGGACTTTTTTATTGGTACTCGCGAAAGAGTTAACAACCCGAAACTAGTTCGGTTGCTGCATTGACTTGGACCTCACCGTGATCCCCTGGTTCCCCAACACAAGCAAACTTCTCGCCTGCCCAAACGGCGCTGCCGACGGCACGTACGAAAGCACGTAACGATTTTGCCGCAGCTCGTCGCAGATCGCTTTCGCGGCCACCTGCGGTTCTTCGATCGAGAAGATCTGTCCGCCCGTGCCCTCGGCAAGCTTGTCGATGACGACTCGCGGCTTCGGCACGTCGCGCCGGATCGCGCCGCGCGTCCGATCGACCGCCTGCACCGCATAGACCATGATGTTTTCCTGCTGCAGCTCCGCGAGCGTCTCTTCAAACGTCGCTTTGCTGCCGCGATCCAGTCCATCGCTGATCACGACGATGATCCGCTTCTGTCCCTGCACCGGACGGAGCGCTCCTTCAACGACCGCGCGGATAGCGTCGAACAAGTGCGGCTGCCCCTTCTTTCTAAACAGCTTCAACGACTTCTCGATCGACTTCGCGTCATCCGTCCAGTCAGACACGATCTCCGCCTGCTCGTCGTAACCGACGATCAGCAGCTTGTCGCCTTCGTAAATCTCGTAAGCAAACTCGCGCGCCGCCTGCTCCAGCTTCTCCACGTCCGCGCGAATCGACAACGAGTTGTCGACCAACAAAACGATCTTCGCCGGCGACGGATCCGGACTAAAGTTGCGGATCGACTGTTCGATGCCGTTGTCGTAAACGGAAAGTTCTTTGCTCGTGATTGGCGCGGTCTTTTGATCATCGCGCCGCGCGACGACGCCCACCAGCACACCGTTCGCAGCGTTGGCATTCGGCCGGTTGCCGGACTGGGCCACTATCGACACAGCGACCAGACATATCGCGCCAATAGCAATAAAACCGTATTTTGATGAACTACGCGGGCGCATGTCCCTTGTCTGAGGTTTTCTTCGCCGGGGAACTCTCTTTAGTCTTCTTGTCGGCCTTCTCGGATTTCTCTGTTTTCGGCTCGGTTGACGATTCGGATTCCGACTTCTCGCCCTTCGTTGCCTTGGACGCGTAATCCGTCACGTACCAACCTGAGCCTTTGAACTGAATCGCCGGCGCCGAAATCTTCCGCTCCAGCCGGCCGCCGCACTTGCGGCACTTGACCGGCGGCTTGTCGCTAACCTTCTGATAGACCTCCAGGTGTGCCCCACATTTACGGCACTCGAACTCGTAGATAGGCATGCCCGAATTATAAAGGCCGCGGGAACACGGATTCAACTAACGACTTTTGAACTTCGCAGGTGCTTCGTCTATGCTCTTTCCCGAACGATGTCGAACACCGCCCAATCCCTGTCCTTAGAACGCAAGATCAAAATGCACGAGGCGCGCGAGGGGATCATCAACCGCCTCGCGATGACGCTCCCCCGAGCTATCAATCTCGACCGTTTTCTCACCGTGATCGTGTCGGAACTGGGCCGCATGATGAATGTCGACCGTTGCGACGTGATCCAACTGAAATCTGCCAGCGAGCTGCGCATCAGTCACGAATGGCGGGCGTCTGACGACGTGCCGTCGAGTTTGGGGACAGTCGTTCCGCTCGACCTGAAACAGCTTTCGGAACACGTCGACATTCGGAAACCAATCCGGCTCAACGACACCGCCGCTGCCGGACTCGACGAGAAAGTGCGTTTCTTGACGGCGAGCTTGGGGACGCGTTCGCTGCTGGTCGTGCCCGTGATGCTTGGCGACGACATACTCGGCCTCGTTGGTTTGCACACAACCGGCACGCCGCGTGACTGGCTCGACGATGAAGTCTCGTTTCTCGAATCGATCGCCGGACAGATCGCGATCGGTTACCAGTACACGCGTCTCTACACCGACAAGGAACGCGAGGCGGAAACAAAACGCGCGCTGCTTTCGATTGCGAATGCGTTGAACGCGCGTTCGGATTTTCGTGAGGTTTCGTCGCTCGTGCTCGAACGCGCCATCGCCCTCGTCGGCGCCGACTACTCCGCCCTCGGCGTGCTCGATCGCGCTGCCGGAAAGATCAGTTTGGCCGGTTTCAAGACCGCGCCTGACGCCGACGTCGATGCTCTTCACAGCCTGTTCGATCAGCACGGTCAGTCACTCGACGTGACGGCGTTTCCTGCGATGATGGAAGTGCTCGCGCAGGGCAAAACGCTGCGTTTGCTCGACAAAGACCTGCCGTTTGCGATCCAGCTCGCTTTCAACTCGCTGCTGGCCGGACGCGCCGCGCTGGTCGCTCCGGTGCGCGTTGCCGGTCAAACGTTTGGCTTGCTCGGCCTGGTGTGGAGCGAGGCGCGTGAGGGTTTTGACGAACACGAAGTGGCGCTGGTCGAGGGTATTGCCGATCAGATCGGCACCGCGCTCGAACGCGACCAGTTATCGGCCGAGATCATGCACCTTCGCACCGCGCTGCACGAGCGCTACGGCGGCGATCGCATCATCGGTCAGGCATCCGGTATCCGCCGCGCGATCGAACTTGCGCTCAGCGTTGCCGACACGCAGACGACGGTGCTCATCGAAGGCGAGTCGGGAACCGGAAAAGAATTGCTGGCGAACCTGATTCACTTCAACTCCGGCCGCGAAGATCAGCCGTACGTAAAACTCAACTGCGGCGCGATTCCGGAGACATTGCTCGAATCGGAACTGTTTGGTCACGAGAAGGGCGCGTTCACGGATGCGCGCGCGTTGCGTCGCGGACGTTTCGAAGAAGCGAACGGCGGAACGTTGTTTCTCGACGAAGTCGGCGAGATGAGTTTGTCGGCGCAAGTAAAATTGCTGCGCGTGTTGCAGGACGGGGAGCTGACGCGCGTCGGCGGCAATGAAGTGATCAAGACTGACGTGCGCGTGCTGGCGGCGTCGAACGTCGACTTGAAACGCGCGGTCGAACTCGGCACGTTCCGTCAGGATCTTTTCTATCGTCTGTCGGTATTTCCGATTAAGTTGCCGCCGCTCCGCGACCGTCCCCAAGACATCCATCCGCTCGTCATCCACTTCGTCGAGCACTACAAGCAGAAGACGGGACGCTTCATCTCCGGCATTTCCAAGGACGCATTGCAGGCGCTGATCACTTACGAGTGGCCCGGCAACGTGCGCGAGCTGGAAAACGCGATCGAGCGCGCGGTGATCATCGCTTCCGGTAGGCAGATCGAGCTCGAAGACCTGCCCGATTCGATCAGCAAGATTGCCCTCGAGGAACGCGATCGAATCAAAGTCGAGCGCGCGAAGGCCGCCAGCGAAGGACGCACAAGTTCATTCGAGATCACGGTCCCGTCGTCGATGGAAGAGATCGAACGGCAGGCGATCGAGGCGACGCTCGAGTACACGTCCGGCGACAAATCGCACGCCGCCCGCCTGCTCGACATCGGCCGCAAAACCCTCTATCGGAAGCTTGAACAGTACAACGGACGTTGATTTCGAATTGCGAAATTCGAATTTCTAAATTCGCAATTCGCAATTCCGCCGTGCTATAGTCCAACGCCGAAACATTGACAGAAAGGACCCCAGAAAATGGGATATGACGATTATCGGAGAGATAGCGGCGACAGCATCTCCACTCGACTAACTTACTTGCTGATCGGCGGGGGCATCGGCGCGATTCTGGCCCTGCTTTTCGCACCAAAATCCGGCCAGGAGCTGCGCGGCGACATCGCCGACGCCACGCGCAAAGGCATCGACCGTTCGCGCGAAGCGGCCCAACATTTGACCGACCGCGCCGGCGAATATTACGAAGCCACGCGCGACCGCGCTGGTGAACTTTACTCGCAAGCCGCGGGCAAGATCGGCGAAGTGGCCCAAACGGCTCGCGAAGCCGCGGCCCGCCAGGGCGGTACGGTTGCCGCCGCGATCGACGCGGGCAAGAAGGCTTACCAGGAAGAGAAGCGCAAAACTGAAATGTCGGGCCGTATCGAAGCGCCGAACTTCGGCGACAAAAACAACTGAGGCATGCCGATTGTCGATTTTTGAATAGTCCGTGGTCCAAACCATGTCCAGCTTCGCACTCTTGCAGATGAACACCAACGACCCGATGTTCTGGGTCATGGTGATTATTGCTGCTTCGTTTCTCGTCATCGCGATCGCGATGGTGGCGATCGCGGTGTTCGTCAGTCGCGCCGTGAAGTCGGTCAACCGCATGGAAGGCAAGCTGGAGCCGCTCATCGAACGCGTCTCCGTCATGAGCGAGCAAGGCAAGCAGATCGCCGTCCAGGGCAAACTGATTGCCGAGCAGTTCACGGCCGTCTCCGGTCATCTTTCCACCGCGACGCAGCACTTTTCGGAATCGCTGGCGATCATCAAAAGCGAGGTCAGCGAGCTGAAGACGCTCGTGAGTGAAACGGCGGTCGAAGCGCGCGATAAGGTCGAACTCGTCAGCAGCACCATCGACCGCACGCACCGCCAGGTGGCTATGACGACCGACTTCATTCAGTCGAAGGTAATCGAGCCGGCGCGCGAGCTGGCGGCGATTATGGCGGGCTTCCGCCGCGGTCTCGAAGTGCTCGTAGCGCCCGTGCCGAAGCCCATAAATCAAACTTACGCTGAAGATGAGATGTTTATAGGCTGAGCGACCAAGCCCAAAGCGATTTGCCGACCCGAACCATCGCATCCTTGATGGTTCGGGTTTTTTCTTTAAATCCGTGTTTGTTAGTATTGCGAGTTCAAACTTATGTCCACAGAAACCCCACTCGATCTAAAGAAGACAGTCAATCTGCCCAAGACGAACTTCTCGCAGAAGGCGAACCTCGCGCAGAGCGAACCCGTGCGCCTCCAAAAATGGAACGACCTCGATCTCTATCGACTGATCCAACAGGCACGCGCCGGCCGCGAAAAGTTCATCATGCACGACGGGCCGCCTTACGCGAACGCCGACATCCATCTCGGCACGGCGATGAACAAGATCCTGAAAGACTTCATCGTCAAATCGCGTTCGATGATGGGCTTTGACGCACCGTACGTTCCCGGTTACGACTGCCACGGTTTGCCGATCGAGCAACACGTCGAACGAGCACTCGAGAAGAAAGGGAAAAAGAAGAACGACCTGAGCGTCGAAACCTTTCGCCGCATCTGCCGCGAGCATGCGGAGAATGCGCTGAAGAGCCAGACACGCGATTTCAAACGGCTCGGCATCCTGGGCGAGTGGGACAATCCGTATCTCACGATGTCGAACCACTACGAAGCCGAGACGGCGCGCATGTTCGCGCGTTTCGTCGAACGTGGTTACGTCTACAAAGGCGCGCGTCCCGTTTACTGGTGCATCAAGGACCAAACGGCGCTGGCCGAAGCGGAAGTCGAATATCACCAGCACACGAGCCCGTCGGTTTACGTGAAGTTTCCGCTGCGCAGCGATCCGGCAGCGATCGATGCCGCGTTGGCGGGGCGAAATGTGTTCGTGCTGATCTGGACCACCACGCCCTGGACGTTGCCTGCGAACCTCGGCATCGCCGTGCATCCTGATTTTGAGTACGCGGCGTTTGAACACGGCGATGAGGTTTACATCGTCGCCAGCGAGCTCGTCGAAACAGTCGCGGTGAAGTGCGGTTTAGGCTCGTCGCCGAACGTGATCGCACGGTTTCCGGGCACAAAACTTGATCGCCTCGAAGCAGGGCATCCGTGGATCGATCGCCCGTCGCTGCTAATGATTGGCGATCACGTCACGCTCGGCGGTGAAGCGGATGCGGAAACCGAGCTCGACGTCAGCGAAGCACAAAAGAAGTCGTCGGACAGCAAGGCTGGAACAGGCGCGGTCCATACCGCTCCGGGTCATGGTCACGATGACTTCGTGATCGGCAAACGCTACGGTCTCGACATCTATTGTCCGGTCGACAATGCCGGACGGTTTACGGCCGACGTCGCGCACTTCGCGGGCCTGAGCGTATTTGCGGCAAACGAGCAGATCGTCGAGTTCATGCGCGCGCGCGGCGTGTTGCTGTTCAGCGAGAACTACGAGCATCGGTACCCGCACTGCTGGCGTTGCAAAAACCCGGTGATCTTCCGCGCCACACCGCAGTGGTTCATCGCGATGGACCAAACGCACACCGATCTCGTCGAAAAGGACGAGGACGGCCGTGACCGCACCAACTTTACGGAAAACGAAACCGATGCAACGCCGCCGCTGCGCGACGCCGCACTCGAGCAGATCCAGCGCGTGAACTGGATCCCGGCGTGGGGTGTCGATCGCATGAGCAACATGTTCAAGGGGCGGCCCGATTGGTGCGTCTCCCGACAGCGTGTTTGGGGCGTTTCGATTCCCGTTTTCTACTGCGCGAAATGCAACGAGGCGGTTGCCGATCCGGCTGTGATCAACCACGTCGCCGATATTTTCGAACGCGAATCGGGCGACGCTTGGTACACGCACGACGCCAGCGAACTGTTGCCGCCGGGTTACGTCTGCAAAGGCTGCGGCGCGACGGAGTGGACCAAGGAGACTGACATTCTCGACGTGTGGTTCGACAGCGGCGTGTCGTCGATTGCGGTGCTCGAGAACCGTCCCGAACTACGCTGGCCGGCGGACGTTTACATCGAGGGCGGCGACCAGTTTCGCGGCTGGTTCAATTCGTCGTTGATGGTCGGCATCGCGGCGCACGATCGCGCGCCGTACAACACGGTGATCACGCACGGCTGGACGCTCGACGGCCAAGGTCGCGCGATGCACAAGTCCGCCGGTAACGCGGTCGAGCCTGACAAGGTGATCAAGCAGTCGGGCGCGGAGACGATCCGGCTGTGGTGCGCGTCGTCAAACTATTTCGACGACATGCGCGCGTCTGACGAGATCCTGCAGCGCGTCACCGATGCGTATCGCAAGTTGCGCAACACGGCGCGGTTTGCGCTCGGCAATCTTCACGAGTTCGATCCGGCGCGCGACGCCGTGCCGGACGATGAGCTGGAAGAGATGGATCGCTGGGCGTTGGCTGAGTTGGACCGCGTGCTGGCGGAAGTGGCGAAGGCGTATGAAGCTTACGAGTTTCACAACGTCTATCGCGCTTTGTATAACTTCTCGACGGTCACGTTGTCCGCACGCTATTTCGACATCATCAAGGACCGGCTTTACACGTTTGCGCCGCGCAACAAGGCGCGCCGCTCCGCGCAGACTGCGTTGTTGCGAATCGCCGACGCGCTCGCACGAACGCTGGCGCCGATTCTTGTTTTCACCGCCGACGAGATCTGGGAAAACCTGCCGGATCGCGAAACGCCGTCGGTCCACATCGCCGAGTTTCCGGTTGCCAGTCAGCAAAACCATGACGACTTGCTCGCGACGTGGGAACGGCTGTTTGCAGTTCGTGACGATGTTTTGCGCCGGCTTGAAGAGGCGCGAGTCGCGAAGAAGATCGGCAGCTCGCTGGAAGCGAAAGTAACTGTGGAGGCTTCAGGCAGTACCTTTGAACTCCTGCAAAGGTACCAAAACGATCTTCGTTACCTGTTCATCGTTTCGCAGGTGGCGGTCGTCGAACGTTCCGGCCAGGTTGCTTCCGAGACCGGAGCGATCCGTGTTTCCGTTGAACGTGCCGAAGGCGAGAAGTGCGAGCGCTGTTGGAACTACTCGACGCGCGTCGGTGAATCTGAAGCGTATCCGACTGTTTGCGAACGCTGCGTCGCGGCACTCGCCGAGATCGAAACCACGAGTTAACAGGAGATTTCGTTTTTGACGGCCGGCCCGCAAGCGAGAAACACATGTAGAAAAGATTTTTTTAATCTTATTCCCATTGAAGATTCGCAAGCGGGAAACACGTGTAAATGCGTTTACCAGACAACCCTAACAATAATCACGCCGACAACGTCAGAACGCGGTTCGCGTGGCGTGCCGGATACCTGCTCGCGGCCTTCGGCGTCTACCTTGCCGACCAGTCCTCGAAAGCCTGGGCCGTGAAGACGCTGCGCTTCGGCGAAGCTCGCGTCGTCATCCGCAACTTTCTTCAGTTTGCTTACACGGAAAATCCCGGCATCGCTTTCGGCCAGCTTCAGGAGGGCGGGTCGTTTGGCCGCTGGTTCTTCGTCGCACTCGGAGCGGCCGCGTCCGTCGCGGTCTTCTACTATTTCATGCGCACGTCGCGCACCGACGATCGCGTGCTTGGCGCGTGCGCGTTGCTGCTCGCGGGTATCCTCGGCAACCTGACGGACCGCGCGCGCTTCGGCTACGTCGTCGATTTCATCGTCATGCACGCCGGCAACTATCATTGGCCCACTTTCAACATCGCCGACGCGAGTATCTGTATCGGCGCCGCGTTGTTGATACTCGACATGTTTTTCGGGCATCGAAAACAGAAGGAATCGATCGTTACCAGTCAGTAGCTTTATGTACCCTGAGCTTTTTCGCATCGGCAGTTTCCCCATCAACACCTACGGCGTCTTTCTCGCGATCGCGTTTCTGACGGGGATTCTGATCACGGTCAGGCTCGCCGAGCGCGACGGGCTGCCGCGCGAACGCATCTACGATCTCTGCCTGTGGATGTTGCTGGCGTCGCTCATCGGCTCGAAGATCCTGATGCTGTTCACCGAGCCTGAGTATCGCAACAACCCGCTCGGCTTGTTGTCGCTCGATTTTCTCCGCTCGGGCGGCGTGTTTTATGGTGGACTGCTCGGCGCGATCATCGCCGGTTACCTGCTCATGCGGCGCTACAAGCTGCCGTGGTGGTCCACCGCCGACGCTTGCGCGCCCGGAATCGCGATTGGTAACTTCTTCGGCCGCCAGGGATGTTTTTCCGCCGGCTGTTGCTGGGGTAAACCGACGTCGCTGCCGTGGGGCGTGAAGTTTTCCGAGTTGGGCCACGAAATCACGGGTGTGCCGATCGACCAGTATCTTCATCCGACACAGCTCTACGAATCGTTTTCGATGTTGCTCGTGTTTGTGTTCCTGCTGTGGCTGCACAAGCGTAAACGATTCGACGGGCAGGTGATCCTTGTTTACGCGTTGCTTTACTCGGCGATTCGTTTCGCGGTCGAGTTTGTGCGCGACGATCCGCGCGGCGACATTCTTGGCCTGACGACGCTGACCGGACTCTCAACCTCGCAGATGATCAGTCTGGTAATCGGTGTTGCCGCCCTGGTTTTGTTAATTGTTCGGAGCCGAAGAAGTTCACGAGTCACAAATTATGAAAATTCTCGCGCCCCTGTTCGTGCTGGTGTTACTGATTAGCGTTTCACTTGCTCAATCCGACAATCTGCTGCTGCCGAATGAGAAGCACCTGCGAAACCTCAAGCAGTTGACGTTCGGCGGCGAGAACGCCGAAGCGTACTTTTCCGCCGACGGCAAGCAACTGATCTTTCAGTCGACACGCGAGGGCCACGGCTGCGATCAGATCTATACGATGAACGTCGACGGTTCGAACGTCAAAATGATCTCGAACGGCGAGGGCCGCACCACTTGTTCTTACTTCTTTCCCGGCAACAAGCGTGTCCTTTATTCGTCGACTCACCTGGGAGACAAACAGTGTCCGCCCCGGCCTGATTTTTCGCGCGGATACGTTTGGGCCATCTACCCCGCGTTCGACATTTTCACGGCCAACGCCGATGGGTCGAACCCGAAACAGTTGACCACGACGCCCGGTTACGACGCAGAAACGACGATTACCCTCGACGGCAAAAAGCTCGTCTTCACTTCCATGCGCGACGGCGACCTCGACATCTACACGATGGACGCCGACGGCAAGAACGTGCGGCGCCTGACGAACGAGCTGGGTTACGATGGTGGTCCATTCTGGTCGTACGACGGGAAGCAGATCGTCTATCGCGCGCACCATCCGAAGACAGACAAGGACAAGGCCGAGTACGCCAGTCTGCTGAAAGACAATTTGATTCGTCCGACGACGCTCGAGATCTGGGTGATGAACGCCGACGGATCGAACAAGCGTCAGGTGACCAGCAACGGCAAGGCCAATTTTGGGCCCTACTTCTTTCCTGACGGTAAGCGCGTAATCTTCGCGTCGAACATGGACGACGCGCGCGGCCGCAATTTTGATCTTTACCAGATCAACGTCGACGGCACGGGTCTCGAGCGGATCACTTTCAACGACACGTTCGACGGCTTCCCGATGTTTTCGCGCGATGGCAAGAAGATCGTGTTTGCCTCGAACAGGAACGCTGCGAAGCAAGGCGACACGAATATTTTTATCGCGGATTGGGTGGAGTAACCGATTATGAACGCAAAAAGATTCCTTTCAATCTGTGTTCTGCTGCTGACTGCGGCCATTGCACTGCCGCAGTCGCAAGATGGTCCCAGCGCTGCGAAACTGCAACAACACGTCAGCTATCTCGCATCCGATGCGCTTGACGGCCGCCGCACCGGTACTGCCGGCGCTAACGACGCCGCGCGTTACATCGCCGGTGAGTTTGCGCGTCTCGGTCTGAAACCTGCCGCCAGCGGTCCCGCGACTCGTCGCGGGAGCCAGGTGATGGCTCGTTACCTGCAACAGTTCCCGTACGTTTCCGGCGTCGAACTCGGCAAGGGAAATCAATTTGCGGTTGGTCCAACGCCCCTGACGTTGTCAGAAGAATGGACGCCGCTCAGTTTCTCGACCAACGGCAACGTCGCCGGTTCGCTCGTGTTTGTCGGGTTCGGAATCAAGGCCGCTGAGTTGAACTACGACGACTACGCCGGACTTCCGGTCTCGGGAAATATAGCGGTAGCGATGAGCGGCACTCCCGACGGCGACAATCCGCACGGCCGCTTTGTGCGCTACGTCGACGTGCAGTGGAAGGCAATCGCCGCTCGCGATGCAGGGGCGAAAGCGCTGGTCGTGATTGCCGCCGCTCCGAACTTCAAAGAAGAGCGGCTCGCAAGACTTCAATACGACAACCTGGTGGGCAACGTCGGTTTACCCATCGCTGTCATCTCGCAACAGGCACTCGCGAAACTTTCTCCGGAACTCAGCTTCAGTGAATTACAGCGACTCGCGTCGGCGAAACAACAGTCGACGGTGAAACCGATGAATGGTCCGTTTACTGTTGCGACGGACGTCGTACGAAAAGAGGTGCCGGCTTACAACGTCATCGGCGTGCTCGAGGGCAGCGATCCGGTGGCGAAGAAGGAAGTGATCGTCATCGGCGCGCACTACGATCATCTCGGTCGCGGTGGGTCGGGAAGCCTCGCCCAACGCTCCGGCGAGATTCATCACGGCGCTGACGACAACGCTTCCGGCACGGCGGGCATGATCGAGTTAGCTCGCCTCTTCACGTCCCAACGCCCGCGTCCGAAACGCACGATCGTGTTTGTCGGTTTCGGCGGCGAAGAAGAAGGTCTGCTCGGATCGAATTACTACGTCAATCACCCCTTCATGGCGCTCACTAACACGATCGCGATGATCAACATGGACATGATCGGGCGGATGAAGGATCGGAAGCTCGTGATCGGTGGAGTCGGAACCGCGAAGGAGTGGCGCGACATCATCGCGAAAGGCACTGCCGGCAGCAGCCGGAGTTTTTCGTTGACCCTGAACGAAGACGGGTATGGTCCAAGCGATCATTCTTCGTTTTACGGCAAGCAGGTGCCGGTGCTGTTCTTCTGGACCGGGACGCACAACGACTATCACAAGCCGTCGGACACGTTCGAGAAGATCAATTATGCGGAGGAGGCACGGATTCTCGATCTGGTCGCCTATATCGTCCGCGAGGTCGACGGCACGGAGAAGCGGCTCACTTACACCACCGCGAAAACGGAAGCGACGCCACGCACCGGCGGCTTCCGCGTCTATCTCGGAACTATTCCGAACTATGCCGAAAGTAACGATGGGCTTTTGATCGACGGCGTCCGCGACGATTCACCGGCGGCGAAGGCCGGGTTGAAAGCAGGCGATCGCATCGTCAAGATCGGCACGCGCGACATCAAGAATGTTTACGAGTACACGGACGCGCTTGGCGAGATGAAGGCAGGTGAAGAGTATGTGGTGGAAGTCATGCGTGGGACAGACAGACTGACCCTAAAGATCAGGCCGATCCAGCGCTGAACGGTTTCGCAAAATCCGTGTCTCTACGAGCGCTCAGCTAGCGCGAGACACATAGAAAAAGAAATTTTATAAAAATTTTCTTTCTATTGCCTTCCCGCAAGCGGGAAACACATCTAAAGAAACACGGATAACACGGAAAGCTGGGGCAGCGGGGGATGCTGCCCCGAAGGATTACCAACGCGGTTCACGCTCGTAACGATCGCTGTCGCGATCACGGCCGCCGCCGCCGCCGTAACCACCACGACCGCCGCCGCCGCCGCGGCCACCACCATAACCACCACGGCCGCCGCCACCGCCCCGGTCAGTTCTCGGCTTCGCTTCGTTGACGGTCAAATTACGCCCGCCGAAGTCTTTGCCGTTGAATGCCTCGATTGCCGCTGCTGCCTCCTCAGGGGTTGCCATCTCCACAAAAGCAAAGCCGCGCGATCGCCCGGTTTCTCGGTCTTCGATCACCGAAGCTGATTCCACTGTTCCAACTGACGCGAAAGCATCGCGCAGTTCCTCGCTCGTGGTACGAAACGAGAGATTTCCTACGTAGAGTTTTGTAGCCATTCTACTATCCTTAGGTCTGAAGGGAAGCGCGGGCTTGCTGGAATTCGCTGATACAGTTCGGGGGAGACGGCCGATACTTTCGGCGAGCTGCGACGCACCCGGTGCTCTAAATCTCGAGAGCGGCTTCTGAACTAGTTGACAAATGCCTCACTCTCTATTCAGCCGAACCTCGTCGCTATACGATCACGGACAGGCGCAGTCACCATTGATGCGCGAGAGCAGGTACTGGTAGGCAAAAGTATGCAGGAGGCGTTCCGAAAGCGTCAAGGATATTTTGCTGGGTCCCCGTTTTAAACTGCGGATCTGCACGGATTGCCCGTTTTTAGGCTTTCGCTTACTATTCCTGCTTTCCTAAATGAACCCTGAAAGGCTGGAATAATGCCCAACCGTATTCCCATCACTGTCGCAAACGGCGACGGCATCGGGCCGGAAATCATGGCGGCCACGCTGCGCATCCTCGAAGCCGCCGAAGCCCCACTCGAAATCGAAACCATCGACATCGGCGAAAAAGTCTATCTTTCCGGCAACACTTCCGGAATCGAACCCGGCTCCTGGGACTCGCTGCGCCGCACCAAAGTCTTTCTGAAAGCGCCGATCACGACGCCGCAGGGCAAAGGCTACAAGAGCCTCAACGTTACCGTGCGCAAAGTGATGGGTCTGTACGCCAATGTTCGTCCGTGCGTCTCGTACGACCCATTCATCGAAACAAAACACCCGGGGATGGACGTCGTCATCGTCCGCGAAAACGAAGAAGACCTTTACGCGGGCATCGAACATCGCCAGACGAACCAGGTCTACCAGTGTTTGAAACTCATCTCGCGCCCTGGCTCTGAAAAAATCGTCCGCTACGCGTTCGACTACGCCCGTCGCAACAGCCGCAAAAAGGTCACGTGCTTCACCAAAGACAACATTATGAAGATGACCGACGGGCTGTTTCACAAAGTCTTCGACGAAATCGCCGCCGAGTACACGGACATCGAAAACGAGCACTGGATCGTCGACATCGGCGCTGCGAAACTTGCCGACACGCCCGAAGCGTTCGACGTTATAGTCATGCCAAATCTTTACGGCGACGTGCTGTCGGACGTGGCCGCGCAGATCGCCGGTTCGGTAGGACTGGCCGGTTCGGCAAACATCGGCGAGCACGTCGCGATGTTTGAAGCGATTCACGGTTCGGCGCCGCGGCGCGCCGGGCAGAACCTCGCAAACCCGTCGGGCCTGCTGCTCGGCGCGGTAATGATGCTGGTCCATGTGGGGCTTAACGAACACGCCGAGAAAGTTCACAACGCGTGGCTGCGTGCGGTTGAAGACGGCATCCACACCTACGACATTTACGACGAAGCAGTCAGCAAACAGAAGGTGGGCACAAACGAGTTTGCCGGCGCCGTTATCGAGCGACTTGGACAGATGCCGCAGATCCTGAAACCGCGCAAGTACAAAGCCGCCGACGGCGAAACTCTCGTGACCAAAGCTGCGGCTGCCACCGCCGTTCCGAACAAAGAAATGGTCGGCGTCGACGTATTTCTTGATTGGACCAAGGGTTCGCCAAACGATCTCGGCGGCAAGTTGAGCGAGCTCAGTGGCGATGGGTTGAAGTTGACGATGATCAGCAATCGCGGCGTGAAAGTCTGGCCCGAAGGACACGCGGAGACGTTCTGTTCCGACCACTGGCGTTGCCGTTTCCGCGGCGGGGAAGGCGACAGCGTTGTGTCGCACGCGCAGGTGATCTCGCTGCTGAACCGGATCGCCGGCGCCGGTTACGACTTCATCAAGACCGAGGGACTTTACATGTTCGATGGCGAGCGCGGCTTTTCGCTCGATCAGGGAGAATAAACGATGTCGAAAAAGGGCGATAAGAACAAAGGACAAGACAACGGCAACAGCTCGCTCGTCGCAGTGATCATGGGCAGCCAGTCAGACTGGGACACGATGAAGCACGCCGGCGAGACGTTGGAGAAGTTTGGCGTCGCACATGAAAGCCGTGTGATTTCGGCGCATCGATCGCCGTCGTTGGCGTTGGAGTTTGGTTCGACGGCTGAGGCGCGAGGTCTGGAAGTGATCATCTTTCCAGCACATTGGGATCCTAAGCTTAGAATTCCACGTGGACAAGTTGTCGCG